>Ga0206679_10000320_pt1 | contig 39748 bp, 33 predicted proteins | sample M110012015metaG_FD_155464 | JGI IMG/M metagenome (GOLD analysis project Ga0206679, IMG submission 155464) | Ammonia-oxidizing marine archaeal communities from Monterey Bay, California, United States - M1 100m 12015 | ecosystem: Environmental > Aquatic > Marine > Intertidal zone | place: USA... | reverse complement strand
ATAGGAATCCGCTAATCGTGACCCGCGATGGGATTCGGGTAGGTCGCTATAGGTGTCCGGCGACGGGCATCACAGATGAATGATTGTCCTCGACAGAACCCGGCTTACCGGCCGGCTCCTTATTTTTCACATTGCTCATATTTTAGGGTCATATGAGCCATCTCAGGGTGTTTTCCGGCGCTTCAGCACCAACTCAGGCCACATATTCTGGCGGTTTCCTTTCTATATTCGATTTAGAAATATAAATTGGCATATATATTTCAGATCGGTCTTAAATCCAAAACTTCATAAGTTACTTTAACTTTTGAGGATATATGGCTGTAATCTATTAGGTTATGGATTAGCCTACCTAATACTCTCTAGAAATGCTCCTAAGTTATTGTGTTTTAAAGACAAATTGGCTCAATTGAGCTTGACAGGAACCTGTCCCCTTTCTAAGGTTCACCGTGAAGAAAAGTGGGTAAATGTGTCATTTTGTGGGGAAACCTTGATCGAGGTTACTCCAGCACTAAGAGGGTAGGCTTTTTTGACTCTCTGTTGATGGCTCATGACCCTATTTTCCAGTTTATGGAGTGGGTTTAAAGGCATGTTCAGGGGCGTAAACAATGTGAATATTGATGCGAAAGGTCGCATCGCTATTCCTACGCGGTTCCGGGATCAACTCCTGAATCACTGTAACGGTGAGATGGTTGTTACTATCGACACTGAAGAGCGGTGCCTTCTTATCTATCCTCAGCATGACTGGGATGACATTCAGCGTAAGGTAGAAGCCCTGCCTAGCTTTAATGTCGCTGCCCGTCGAGTCCAGCGTTTATTAATTGGTCACGCCACTGACATTCAAATGGATAGCAGCGGTCGAATACTGCTGACACCGCCACTGCGGGAATATGCGCAGTTGGAAAGGAAAGGTGTATTGCTCGGGCAGGGTAAGAAGCTTGAACTCTGGAGCGAGTCATCGTGGATAGAACGTCGCGACTCATGGCTGGAGGATCAATCCAGCCTGGAGTTACCCGACGAATTACAGTCTCTTTCCCTCTAGGTGCCTGCATCGTGACCGACCCCCACCAAACAGTTCTGCTCGAAGAGGCTGTTTCAGCTCTCATTATCAATCGCAGTGGCACCTATGTTGATTGTACATACGGTCGAGGCGGGCACAGTCAGGCGATTGTGAACATACTTGAGTCTGGTGGCAGGTTGCTGGTTGTGGATCGCGACAAAACAGCAATCGATCATGCACATGATAAGTTCAAAGATGATCCTCGGGTAATGGTAGAGCACGGGGCTTTCTCACAACTTGGAGAATTTACGCAGAAACACCAGCTCGATGACCTCGATGGCGTACTGATGGATCTTGGTGTCTCATCACCTCAGTTGGATGATAGAGAACGTGGGTTCTCTTTTCAGCATTCAGGTCCGCTGGATATGCGGATGAACCAGACTGAAGGAGAAACCGCAGAAGAATGGCTTAGCATGGCCAGCGAAAAGCAGATCATGGATGTCCTCAAGCGTTACGGTGAGGAAAGATTTGCCAGGCGCATTGCACGAAAGATTATTGAAACCCGAGCCATATCTCCGATCAATACGACTGGAAAACTTGTTGAGATTTGCCAAACATCGATTCCTCGGAAAGAAAAACACAAGCATCCTGCCACCAGAACTTTCCAGGCGATTCGAATACAGGTCAATCACGAACTGGAAGAGTTAGAGGCCTGTCTGCGCGATGTGATTGAGTTACTCAATTCGGGCGGTCGGTTTGTGGTTATCAGTTTTCATTCTCTTGAAGACCGAATCGTAAAACGTTTCTTCAGGCGCATGGAAAAAGGTGATGACCTTCCTTCTCGCTTGCCAATACGAGATGCGGAGTTGAATAGGAGAGTAAAGGTTATAGGCAAACCGGTACGCGCATCCGCAGCGGAAGTCGGGCGAAATCGTCGAGCCCGGAGCTCGATTATGCGCATCGCGGAGAAGCTGTGATGCCAGTGGTTGTGCAACAACTTATGCGCTGGTTCTTCTCTCCAAGGCCGATTGCAGGTGCTTTTTTATGTGGCCTGTTGGTGGTGTCATCGCTTGGTGTTGCATATTCGTCACACCAGACCCGCAATATGTATCGAGACTTACAACAGCTCGAGAAAGATCATGATGACCTCGAGCACGAATATGAAAAGCTCTTGCTTGAGCATAGTGCGTGGGCAGATTACACCAGGCTCAACGAGCTGGCGCAGGACAAGCTGCAAATGACCGCGCCCGAAACTGGTGAAGTGGTGGTGCTGCGATGATGCTGACGCGTGTCCACCTTGTTGCAATTATCGTTATTTCTATCTCAGCGGCCATGATGATGCGGCTTTGGTACCTGCAGGTTTTTGAAAAAGATTTTCTTCAGAATCAGGGCGATGTGCGGACTGTTCGAATGGAGCGTATTAATGCACACCGGGGCATTATCCAGGATAGAAAGGGCAAGCCCCTGGCGGTTAGTACCCCGGCTCTGTCTTTGTGGGCCAATCCGAGTGAGGTTCTGCAGTCAAATGCCAGCCTTGAGCCTCTCACCACTTACCTAGGTGTTAAGTCTGGAGAGTTCGATAAACGGCTGAAAAGTGCCCAATCCAAAGATTTTGTTTATCTGAGGCGTCACCTTCCACCGGCGGAGGCTCGCGGTATTCTCGAGCTGGGAATACCTGGAATCTATGCGGAGCGTGAATATCATCGTTTCTACCCCGCCGGTGAAGTTGCTGCTCATCTAGTTGGGCTCACTAACTTAGATGATAAGGGGCAAGAAGGGCTTGAGCTTGCCTTTGATAAGTGGCTGGCCGGAACGGCAGGTAAGAAAAAGGTTCTAAAAAATCTGTACGGCGAAATTATTCGGGATATAAAGCCTATTGCAGAAGCGCAGCCAGGAAAGACGCTGACACTTGGAATTGACCTGAGGCTTCAATATCTGGCCTATCGAGAGCTCAAGTCTGCGGTGAACTCTTTTCAGGCGGAATCTGGGTCGATAGTTGTTCTGGATGTTGAGTCTGGGCAGGTTCTCGCGATGGTGAACCAGCCTTCCTACAACCCCAACAACCGAGTTGGCCTCGATTTGAGTGCGGTTAGAAACCGGGCTTTAACTGACGTGTTTGAGCCTGGGTCTACCGTTAAACCGTTTACGGTTGGTGTCGCACTCCAATCTGGAAACTACAGTCCGCAATCGACGATTGATACTGCACCTGGTTTTGTTCGAGTCGATAATTTTACCGTTCGTGATCCACGAAACCGGGGCGAGATAACGCTGGGCGAAATCATAATACACTCGAGTCAGGTTGGCATTTCCAAGCTGGCCTTAGACCTTAATGAGTATGAAGTCTGGGGGATGTTTGAAAAATTAGGTTTTGGTCGCGATGTCGGTACAGGTTTCCCTGGAGAAAGTCTGGGGTATCTGCCCAATCACCGTAGATGGAAAGACATTGACAGGGCGACCTTTGCCTACGGCTATGGGCTCACAGTCACGCCGTTACAACTGGCGGCTTCCTACTTGACTATCGCAAGTGGTGGGATCAAGAGGGATATCAGTCTTGTCGAAGGTTTGGGGAGTAATGATCAGCGAATTTATTCCAGAGAAGTCGCAGGTCAGTTGAAGCAAATGCTGGCGTCCGTGGTGATTGAGGGGACAGCAAAAAAAGCTGCAATAGAAGGTTATTCCGTGGCGGGTAAAACTGGAACGGTCAGGAAGATGGGGGAATCTGGTTACGAAGATACCCGACACCTTGCATTTTTCGCAGGTATGGCGCCGGTTGATTATCCCCGGTTGGTTGGTGTGGTGCTCATCAACGAGCCAAAGGGCGAGAAATTTGGTGGCGGAGCGATAGCAGCGCCGGTCTTTTCCAGAGTAATGCAGAATGCCCTTAGGATCCTGAACGTACCGCCCGTAGTCCATACTTTATCCCATGTTGAAGGAGGGGCTGCCTAGGTGATGCTACGCCAACTACTTCCAGACATGCCGGTCCCTGCCATCGCGATAGAAGGAATTTGTGAGGATAGCCGGCGGGTTAAAAGCGGTGATCTTTTTTGCGCGGTAGTCGGTGAGCGGACTGATGGCAGAGATTACATAGCAGCAGCTATCGGCAATGGAGCGGCCGCAGTGGTGGGCGAGGCACCTTTACCTGAAATGTCGAATCCGTTGGTACCGATGGTTGCTGTCGAGGGTCTGCGCAGCCGAATGAGCGAGATTGCTGGCCGTTTCTACGGCCATCCAAGCGAAGCGCTGTCAGTTTTTGCCGTTACCGGCACCAACGGTAAAACCTCGTACAGTCAGTTGTTGGCGCAAGCATTGTTCAGTGCCAGTATTAAATGCGGCGTGATTGGCACTATGGGTTCTGGTCTGCCTGGCGCCCTGGTTGACGCAGGTCTTACAACGCCAGCCGCGATTGATATTCAGCAAAAGCTCCGAGAGTTTGTTGATTCCGAGTGCCAGGCAGTTGTGCTTGAAGCATCGTCACATGGGCTGGTACAAGGCAGGCTGGAAAATGTCAGGGTAGGGACTGCCGTGCTTACCAACATCACTCACGACCATCTTGATTATCACCGGACTTTCGAGTCTTACCGTAAAGCAAAGGAACTGCTGTTCCATCTGGGTTCTGTGAACAATGCTGTCATTAACCTGGACGATGATTTCGCGCCCGATCTCATGGCAGGGCTGGGCGGCAGTGTCCGGGTGATCGGATATAGCCTTGAAAAAGAAACGGATGTTTCGCTGATAGAAGCGGTAGCAACGGGTAGTGGAATTGACGTGTCTATTTCTGTATTAAACGATATTGTTAAGGCGCAGCTTCCTTTGCTTGGGTTATTTAACGTTCAGAATGTTCTCGCGGTGATCGCTACGCTGGTTTCGATGGGGTGGCGCACATCACAAATTGAAGTTTCTCTTAAGAAATTGTCCCCCGTTGCCGGAAGAATGGACGTGTTACGAAGGGCGGGGCAGCCCACTATTATTGTTGATTATGCGCATACGCCAGATGCATTGGAGAAAGCGCTATGCGCCGTGCGCGAACACTTTCCCGATCATCTTATTAGTTGTGTTTTTGGGTGTGGTGGCGATCGCGATGGTTCAAAACGACCGATTATGGGCAAGGTCGCTTCCCGCTTTGCTGATCGGGTTGTGCTCACTAGCGATAACCCCCGTAGTGAAAAACCTGAATCTATCATTGGTGAAATTCTGGCCGGGGTAGATGACGTTGACTTGCATGTCAATGCTGACCGGGCTGAGGCGATTCGTGAAGCTATTCATCTGGCGTCGGGAAATGAAATAGTCGTGATTGCAGGGAAGGGTCATGAAGACTATCAGGAGCTAGCTTCAGGCAGGGTGCCTTTCGATGACTATGCGGTCATTGACGAAGTCCTGAGCGCAGGTGCGGTGACAGATGACGAGGAAAAATAACGTGATCGTAGGCCTGGGAGAAACCGGTTTAAGTTATGCGCGATTCCTTGCCGCGCGTGGTGAAGATTTTGTGGTGGCTGACGACAATCCATTTGAGGCTAATGTCGTGGCTGTTGAAAGAATCAACCCTGGGGCAATCATCGGTAATATTTCCGTTGACTGCTTGTTGCAAGCGGACGAAATATTTATCAGTCCAGGAGTTCCTCTTGGTCACGAGGCAGTTTCAATGGCTCGCGCCAGCGGGAAAATCCTGCACGGTGACGTTCAGCTCTTTGGGGAGCTGGCCGCTGCGCCCATTATTGGAATAACCGGTACGAACGGTAAATCAACAGTGAGCAGTTTCGTGTTTGAACTGATCCGCGACCAGGGAAAGAACGTGTCGCTCGCAGGGAATATCGGTAGGCCCTGTCTTGATGTGCTTGCGGAAGAAGTGGATTTCCACGTTCTGGAAATCTCCAGCTATCAGCTCGAATTGGCGACGGCAATGAATACTGAAATTTCAGTTGTCTTGAACCTCGTGCCGGACCACATGGATCGATACGGAAGCGAACAGGATTATTACCGGACTAAACTTGGCTTGTATGACAACGCCAGGAGAGCGGTCACAAATCGCTCGATGTCAGATGATCTGAAGGTGGTCAATCCTGCTGCAACCTTTGGTGCGGATATGGTGCCAGGAGAGAACAATTTTGGAATTACTGTACAGGATGGGCGGACGTGGTTGGTGCAGGGAAATACCAGTTTACTACCAGTGGATGAACTGCAAATAGCAGGTACACATAATTTTCAAAATGTATTAGCAGGCCTGGCCATCGGCTGGCTCATTGGTTTGGATATGAGAGCGATGCTCCATACGGCGAGGCGGTTCAAAGGATTGCCGCATCGATCGGAGATCGTTGGCGAAGTTGGGGGGGTTACCTATGTCAATGATTCGAAAGCGACCAACCCTGGTGCTTTGATTGCATCCGTCAAGGGACAGGCCCTGGGCAGGAACATTCACTTGATTGCGGGTGGGGATTCAAAAGGACTTGGTTTTGATGGGCTCTCCGCAGAGCTAGGGTCTTATCTGAAAGGTGTATACCTGATTGGTGCAAACTATGCAGCGTTGCAGAGTGAGTTTTCAGGGCAGGGCCCGATAGCCTGTGATGTTTTGGCTCAAGCGGTGTCTGCTGCTGCGGCTAGAGCAATCGATGGGGACATTGTATTGCTGTCGCCTGGATGTGCCAGCCAAGACCAGTATCAGAACTATGTTGAACGAGGTGATTCCTTTAAGGATCTCGTCGGGAGACTCGAGTCATGAGTATGGTTAAGAAACTGTCCGATTCTACGCCTCAGCTGACGGGTTTCCCGGTAGATCCTCTGGCTTTTGGGATCGTAGTATTTCTCATACTTTATGGGCTTGTGATGATCGGGTCGGCGTCACTAGAGATTGGTGTTAAAACCTACAGTAATCCATTCTTTCTGTTAACCAGGCATAGCATCTATCTTCTCGTCAGTGGTGCAGTTGCGTTGGTTGCAATCAGTGTCCCTATCCAGCGGTGGCAAAAATATGATGCCGCTTTGCTTGCCATCTCGTTTCTTCTGCTGGTGATAGTTCTGGTTCCTGGTGTAGGTAAAGAGGTCAATGGTGCTACTCGATGGGTGGCGCTTGGGCCATTCAGCCTGCAGGGGTCGGAGTTCGTCAAACTATTTGTCACGATTTACATGGCGGGTTACCTGGTAAGGCGGAAGGAGGAAATTGAAACCTCTCTCAGCGGTTTTGCGAAGCCTCTTGTCGTGCTTTCGCTGATTGTTTTTCTGCTGCTTGGGCAGCCGGACTTTGGCGCTGCTATTGTTATCATCGGCGCGGCTATAGGGATGATCTTCCTGGCCGGAGTCCCCTATCGCTTCTTTGTGCCGCTGGTTGCGTTTTGCGTTTCTTCAATAGCACTCATTGCGACACTAACACCATACCGCCTTGCCAGGCTTCTGGCGTTTGCGGACCCCTGGGAGCACCAGTTTGATTCCGGCTATCAATTGACACAAGCGCTTATTGCGTTTGGCCGGGGCGAGTGGGTTGGGCTAGGTCTGGGTAATAGCATTCAAAAGCTGTTCTTCCTGCCAGAAGCCCACACGGATTTTCTGTTTTCAATCGTTGCAGAAGAGCTGGGTATTATTGGTGCCGGGTTAGTGATACTTCTTTTTGCCGCTTTGGTTTTACGAGGGCTTGCTATTGGGACTGCAGCGCGTCTTCAGGAGCTTCAGTTTCATGCTTACCTTGCCTACGGGTTGTCTCTTGTCATAGGGATTCAGGCAAGTATCAATCTTGGCGTTAATCTTGGCATTCTGCCCACCAAGGGGCTGACTTTGCCCTTTATGAGTTATGGCGGAAACAGCCTAATTGTCAGTTGTATGATGGTCGCGCTCATTCTTCGAATTGACTATGAAACGCGTCAATTGCAGATCGGCAACATCAAGCGGGGTAAGCGAAATGGTTAGCCCGGCTTTGGCAATGACGGTACCTGAAATGAGGCGCATCAAGTGCGTACATTTCGTGGGTATTGGCGGCGCGGGTATGTGTGGCATAGCAGAGGTCCTGCTAAACCAGGGTTACCAGATTTCCGGCTCTGACATGAATGCGTCAACGGTGACCAGAAGGTTGGAAACTCTTGGGGCAAAAGTGTCAGTCGGGCATGACGCATCTCACATAGAGAATGCAGATGTCCTTGTTGTTTCCAGCGCTATTCGCCAGACCAACCCCGAGCTCGTTGCGGCTCATGACCTTCGTATACCTGTGGTTCGGCGAGCGGAAATGCTGGGCGAGCTCATGCGTTATCGTCATGGCATCGCAGTTGCCGGTACCCACGGGAAAACGACAACTACCAGCCTGATTGCCTCTATCTTTCGGCAGGCATCGCTTGACCCAACCTTCATTATTGGAGGTTTGTTGAATAGTGCTGAAAGTAACGCCCGCTTGGGGGCCTCGCGCTACCTGATTGCGGAAGCAGACGAGAGTGACGCCTCTTTTCTGCATTTGCAGCCCATGGTTACTGTGCTAACGAATGTGGACAAGGATCACCTGGCGAACTACGACGGTAGTTTTGAAAAGCTGATAACCGCATTTGTTGAATTCATACACAACTTGCCGTTTTACGGTTTGCTGGTTGCCTGTATCGATGATCCTGTTGTGAAGTCTATCCTGCCAAGGATCAACAGACCGGTCCTGACTTACGGGTTTGACTCGGACGCTGATTTCCTGGCGGTTGACGAGCACCAGGAAGGTTTGACATCGAGTTTCACTGTTCGGCGGCGGCAGGGAGAAGATTTGAAAATTCGGCTCGCGATGCCAGGCAGATACAACGTACAGAATGCCCTGGCGGCTGTTGCCATTGCGACGGATGAAGGTATTGCTGATGCGGATATTGTCGCGGGTCTTGAGGATTTCGAAGGAGTATCTCGAAGGTTTCAGGTCCATGGCAGGTTTTCACTGGCTGATGGAGATTTCATGCTGGTCGATGACTACGGTCATCATCCAACCGAGGTTAAAGCTGTTATCGAGGCCGTCAGAAAGGGCTGGTCAGAAACCCGCTTGGTCATGGTGTACCAGCCACATCGTTATAGCAGAACCCTGGAGCTGTTTGACCAATTCGTCGATGTATTGTCACAGGTCGATTATTTGGTGTTGCTCGAAACCTACGCCGCGGGTGAAGAGAGAATAGAAGGGGCAACCGGTGCAGATTTGTATAAACAACTCGGGCTTAAAACTGATGCCCAGGTTGTGTTTGTGGGTTCCATTGATGAGGTGCCAGAAGCGCTGGAACAGATCCTTGAGCCAGGTGACCTCCTAATGACCCAGGGCGCTGGTGAAACAGCAAAGCTCGCGCGAACACTAACAGAGAGCTGGGAAAGCAGGAGGGTAGTGTGATGATTCGTCCCTCTACTGGATCTGTTTTCGCAATGTTACTTGTCGTGGGGGGGCTTGCTTTTGCAACTGTCTCCATTGACCGGTCGAATGTTGAGCGAATGTCTATTGTGGGTAACTTTGATGATCGCCAGCTGGAAAGTATTAAAGCGTTGCTCACAGAAGTGGACATTGCATCGAGTGAAGTTGAACAGCTCAAGCAGACCCTGAGTGAACTGGACTGGGTTCACCACGCCAATGTCAGGAAAAACTGGCCACAAGCGATTGAGGTCGAAGTTTTTCCGGAGAGCGTCATTGCATACTGGAACGACAACGGCTTCATTAACAGGGAAGGCAGAGTGTTATACACCGAAATGTTGGTCGGTGGAGATCTCCCTCATTTGTATGGCCCTGAAGGCTCTGAGCTGGATGTGATGGAACAGTTTCAGCAGTTGAGTCAAATGCTGAATAACCACGGGCACGAGATAAAGGTACTAACAGTCACCGAGAGGGGGGCATGGTCCTTAGAAACCGAAAGCGGTGTGCAGGTGCTGTTAGGCCAGGAAGATCTGAAAGCGCGCATGCGAAGATTTCTCACTGTCAGTGTCAGGCTGGCGGAACGAGGGGATGCCAGGTTCGTTGAAAGAATGGATGCGCGATATATCAATGGTGTAGCGGTGCATTTCGAAAAAAACAATCATATAAAACTCGCTGAAATTAATAAAAGTGAAGGGGAACGAAGCTTATGACTAGTCCAATAGGTGGTCGCATGATCGTCGGTCTGGACATTGGGACGTCCAAAGTGGTCGCCATTGTTGCGGAAATAGGGATTGATGGTGAAGTCGATATTGTTGGGATCGGCAGTCATTCGTCACGTGGATTGAAAAAGGGCGTGGTGGTGAATATTGAATCCACAGTTCAATCAATCCAACGAGCGGTGGAAGAAGCGGAATTGATGGCCGGCTGTCAGATACATTCGGTGTATGCCGGTATCGCCGGTAACCATATCCGCAGTCTGAATTCCCACGGCATAGTTGCCATCAGGGACAAGGAAGTATTTCAGCCAGACATTGATCGGGTGATTGACGCGGCGCAGGCAGTCGCTATTCCGGCTGACCAGAAGATACTTCATATCCTGCCCCAGGAATTCATCGTCGACAATCAGGAGGGGGTTAAAGAACCGCTCGGAATGTCCGGTGTGAGGTTAGAAGCCAAGGTACACCTGGTGACTTGCGCAGTGAATGCAGCGCAGAACATCGAAAAGTGCATCCGCCGGTGTGGATTACAAGTAGAGGACGTCATACTTGAACAGCTTGCTTCTGGTTATGCGGTGCTTACTGAAGACGAAAAAGAGTTGGGTGTTTGCCTTGTGGATATAGGCGGAGGTACGACTGATATCGCCGTCTTTACTGAAGGCGCTATCAAGCATACTGCAGTAATACCGATTGCCGGAGATCAGGTAACCAACGATATCGCAATGGCGCTGAGAACACCGACGCCGAATGCAGAAGAGATCAAAATAAAATATGCGTGTGCGTTGGCAAGTCTTGCTGGCGAAAACGAAACCATAAAGGTGCCAAGCGCGGGCGATCGGCAGGATCGAGACCTCTCCAGGCAGGCTTTGGCGGAAGTTGTTGAGCCAAGGTACGACGAGCTATTTACTCTGGTGCAAGCGGAACTGCGAAGAAGCGGTTTCGAAGACCTTATTCCTGCTGGGGTTGTATTGACCGGAGGCACTTCGAAGATTGAAGGTGCCGTGGAACTTGCCGAAGAAATCTTTCATATGCCGGTGAGCCTCGGTAAGCCTAAAAACGTGTCGGGCTTATCAGACATTGTCCGCAATCCAATATATTCGACTGCCGTTGGCTTGTTGCAGTACGGCGCGAAGCAGCAACCCGAGAACATCGTGATGCCTGGTGTTGCAGGCATGGACGGAATGATGGGCCGGGTGAAGAGCTGGTTCATGGGGAATTACTAATGTTTGCAACAACTGTATGCAATAACGATTACTAATGAAATTTTTACTAATACTAGACACTCGTTTACAAGAATGATCTTAGCCTGAGGAGGTTAACTATGTTTGAAATCGTCGATAGCGCACCAGAAAACGCCGTCATTAAAGTGATCGGTGTAGGGGGCGGTGGTGGTAATGCCGTTGAACATATGGTTAAACAGGATGTGCAGGGAGTTGAGTTTATTTGCGCCAATACTGACGCTCAGGCACTCAAAAACCTGGGTGCCAGAACGCTTCTTCAACTGGGTTCCGGAATTACCCGGGGACTGGGTGCCGGTGCGAACCCTTCAATGGGCAGGGATGCGGCGCTTGAGGATCGAGAGCGTATTGCTGAAAGCCTAAATGGTGCCGATATGGTGTTTATCACTGCTGGTATGGGTGGTGGTACTGGTACTGGTGCTGCACCTATCGTTGCTGAGATTGCCAAGGAAATGGGAATTCTCACGGTTGCGGTGGTGACTAAGCCCTTTGTTTTCGAAGGCAAAAAAAGAATGAGAATTGCTGACGAAGGTATCGTTGAGCTATCCCAGCATGTTGACTCGCTAATTACTATTCCTAATGAAAAGTTACTGACTATCCTAGGGGAAAAGACGCCATTGCTTGAGGCATTTGGGTCAGTAGACGATGTATTATCGGGGGCGGTGCAGGGTATAGCGGATCTGATTATCAGGCCCGGTATGATCAATGTTGACTTTGCGGATGTCCGCACTGTGATGTCTGAAATGGGTATGGCCATGATGGGTAGTGGCAATGCTAGTGGTGAGGATCGTGCCAGAGAAGCAGCAGAATCCGCAATTCGTTCACCATTGCTCGAAGATGTAGATTTCACCGGAGCTCGTGGTGTGTTGGTGAATATCGCCGCAGGTACAGATATCTCTCTGGGTGAATTCTCTGAAGTTGGAGCGACTGTTGAAGAGTTTGCTTCTGAAAATGCCACGGTTGTCATCGGTACTGTCATTGACGAGTCGATGTGTGATGAGCTTCGAGTAACCGTTGTAGCAACAGGATTGGGTGTCCAGGGGCAGATGGAAAGATCGCCAAAAATGAAAGACGAGATAAAGAAAAAGGTGGCTGGTGATGGCGTGCCGGATTACTCGGATTTCGAGCGACCTACGGTGATTCGAAATGCTGTGGTTAATGGCGCTGACGAGGTTGATTTGCGGACAGATAAAGACCTGGAGTATCTTGATATTCCTGCGTTCCTTAGACGTCAGGCAGACTAGCCGAAGCAGATCATCTGCATTATGTTAGTGAATGATCACTAACTTTGATGCCGGGATTGCCCTTGGGATTTTTTGCTGGTTCGTGAAACTTAATGTCATTTTTGTAGTCTTAGTCTCCAGTTACAGGAATCTATGCCAAATTCGCGCGCTGGCATAGAGGTTGGCACCGGCATTTGGTAGTATTCGCGCCGTATTCGGGGACGAAAACAGACAATGATCAGGCAAAAAACGTTGAAGAACGTCATTCGTGCGACAGGAGTTGGTCTGCACACTGGCGAGAAGATATACCTGACGCTCAGGCCAGCTGCAGTTGATTCGGGCATTATATTTATACGGGTAGACGCGGACCCGGCGGTTGAGATTCCTGCGTTAACGGAGTTCGTGGGCAACACGACGCTTGCCACTACAATTTCCCGAGATGGCCAAAATATCTCTACCATAGAGCATTTGATGTCGGCTTTCAGTGGCCTTGGTATTGATAATGCTTACGTTGAGGTCAGTGGACCAGAAATGCCAATTATGGACGGCAGCGCCGCTACCTTTGTTTTCCTGATTCAGTCTGCGGGAATCGAAGATCAGAACGCGCTCAAGAAGTTCATCAGGATCAAAAAAGAAGTTCGCGTTAACGATGAAGAAAGTGCGCGCTGCTACAACCAGTCAGCCACGATTCGGCCCTACGATGGGTTCAGGGTCAGTCACACCATTGTCTATGATAATGCAGTGATCAAGGAACAGCAGGCCACCATCGACTTCTCAATGACATCATTTGTCAAGGAAGTTAGCCGGGCTCGAACATTTGGCCTGATGCAGGAATTTGAGCACCTGCGTGAACGTAACCTTGCCCAGGGTGGCAGTCTCGATAATGCCGTAGTGGTAGATGAGTACCGCATCCTGAATGACGATGGCCTGCGTCACGAAGACGAGTTTGTCAGGCACAAGATCCTGGATGCGATTGGTGATATGTACCTTCTGGGTTATAGCCTGATCGGTGAGTTCGTTGGCTACAAGTCCGGACATACGGAAAATCACGCGCTGCGTAAGAAATTGTTAAGGCAAACAGATGCCTGGGAAATTATCACCTTTGACAAGGCGGAAGATGCTCCCATTTCTTATGGCGGTTTGGTCAATAGCGAATTCTAATCACCCCGGGTTCTGTTCGAGAGCTTAAGAAGCGCGTTTTTAAGGGCTTCATCTTCAATATATGCCGCGGTCTGCTGCAGTTGGGAGGCATTTTGGGCTGTCAGGTAGCGCTCGCTGTCTTCCGGCTTTTTGGCGGAAAAGATGGGTTGAACCTTGATTTTGAGAGCAGAAACCTCCAGACCACGCCGTCGAAGAGTAGAAATGATATTACGTTGACGATAGCGGATTTGGGTCGCCTGAGTGCTTTTAGCGGTGAGTAGCGTTAACTCATTGTTTTTTAAGGAAGCTACGCTTGTTTCAACATCCAGTACGGCATCTACAATTTGCTGTATAGTTCTCAAATCTTGAGATTGGGCATAGAGTGAATGCAGTATATGATTAGACCCTCTGAGAATCTGCTGTGTCGACCTGATAGATTTGGGCACACGGGACATGTAATGGCGCATCTGGAAGAGTAAAGAAAACAGTATCTATGAAGTTCATCATCGTTGACAACAAAACCGGCAGACATCGATCCTTTAATGCCAATGCATTTATCTTTGGCGTCGCGTTAGCGGGTTTGATTTCGATTCCCGCTGCGGCGGGTTACTTCGCGTACCGGTTTGGGGTTGGTGAAGCCGCGTTGACAAGTGAAATGGTTGCCAAGTGGCGCGAGGTTCTGGATGAGCAACGAGATGAGATAGAAACAACAAGAGGCGATGCAGAGCATACGCTTAAAGCATCGGCACTTCGAATCGCTCAGCTTCAGGCAAGAATTGTACGTCTTGACGCGCTGGGTGAACGACTCACGAAAGTTGGCCGCCTGGATGAAGGTGAGTTTGATTTCTCCCAGCCCCCGGCGATGGGTGGGCCAGAGAATCCGGTGGGGCAAGCGGGCTACCAACCACCTGCATATATTGATTTGCTGGACCGTCTGGCGCATGACATTGAAGACCGTGAGCAGCAACTTGGTATTTTGGAAACGTTATTAGCCAAGAGCAAAATGGATCGTGATGTATTCATTGCCGGTCGACCCGTAAAGAAAGGATGGATGTCATCGCGCTTTGGTCATAGAAGCGATCCGATTTCTGGAAACCGGGCATGGCACAATGGTGTTGATTTCGCTGGTAAGAACGGCGCTGATGTCATTTCAGTTGCGGCAGGTGTTGTTGTCTATGCTGATACTCGAAATGGCTACGGCAAGATGGTGGAAATCAACCATGGTGGTGGCTACTCCACTCGTTACGGCCATCATAAAGATCTGAAAGTAAAATCTGGCGATATCGTTCGCAAAGGTGAAGTCATCGGCCTGATGGGCAGTAGCGGTCGTTCGACTGGGCCTCATGTTCACTTTGAAGTATTCAAAAACGGTCGCGTAGTCGACCCCTCTACTTATATCCATCGCGCCAGTCGCTGATGCCAATATCTTAGATTTCCCGTGGCGAGGGCCCTCGCCTAACATATTGATTATAAAGAGAAATAAATAAGATGGTATTGCAGGTACTAAGCAAAGTCTTTGGCAGCAAGAACGAACGTGAACTGAAACGAATGCGAAAAACGGTTCTGCGAATCAATGTCCTGGAAGATGATATCGAGAAACTTTCTGCGGAAGCGTTAATCGGACAGAGAGAGAAACTGAAACTCCGGCTGGAGGCAGGTGAATCCCTGGAAGATATCCTGCCGGAGGCGTTCGCTACGGTCCGTGAAGCAGGAAAGCGCTCGCTCGGTTTGAGGCTATTTGATGTCCAGATGATTGGCGGTATTACGCTTCACGAGGGTCGCATTGCAGAAATGCGCACTGGCGAGGGTAAGACTCTCGTCGCGACGCTGCCACTGTACCTGAATGCAATAACCGGGGACGGTGTGCATCTGGTGACGGTAAATGACTATCTGGCCAAGTGGGGCGCGGAATGGATGGGATCAATTTTTGCGACCCTGGGGATGACCGTCGGTGTAGTCTATGCCGGGCAGACAGCAGACGAGAAGCAGCGTGCGTACCAGGCAGATGTAACCTACGGTACAAATAACGAATTTGGATTTGATTACCTGCGCGACAATATGGCTTTCTCTGCTGAAGAGAGGGTCCAGCGCAGAATGAATTTTGCTATCGTTGATGAGGTCGACTCGATCCTTATCGATGAGGCGAGAACACCTCTAATCATTTCAGGGGGCGTAGAAAATACTGCCGATATCTACAAAGCCATCAACGGTATCATTCCTGGTCTGGTCGAGCAGGTTAAAACACCGGAAGACATCGAAGAAGATAGAGAACCGCCCGGCGACTATTTCGTTGATGAGAAACAACGGGATGTTGAACTTACTGAGGAAGGTCACCAGAAAATCGAAAACCTTCTTGTTCGCAAGGGTTTACTCGTAGAGGGTGAGAGCCTTTACGGCACGGCTAACCTTACGTTGTTTCACCACGTCAGTGCGTCACTAAAAGCCCATAACCTTTATAAAAGAGATGTGGATTACATCGTCGCTGAAGGCGAGATTGTTATTGTCGATGAGCACACGGGTCGAACCATGCCAGGGCGCCGCTGGTCTGGCGGTATTCACCAGGCGATTGAAGCCAAAGAAAATGTCAACATAACTAACGAAAGCCAGACGCTGGCCTCTACTACCTTTCAGAACTATTTCCGTTTGTACAATAAATTGGCGGGCATGACTGGAACGGCCGATACCGAGGCATTTGAATTCAGGCAGATCTACGGTCTTGATGTGGTCGTTATTCCAACCAACCTGCCAATGGTTCGCCGCGACCTGAATGACCTTATATTTATGAGCCATGCTGAGAAGTTTGAGGCGATTGCCGATGAGATCGCAGACTGCCTGGCCAATAACGCGCCAGTTTTGGTGGGTACCGCTTCGATCGAAACATCAGAGCTGCTTTCCGAACTGCTTAACAAAAAGAAGGTTAAGCACAGCGTTCTAAATGCCAAGTTCCACGAGAAAGAAGCAGAAATTATTGCCCAGGCTGGCCGGCCGGGAACAGTCACTATCGCAACAAACATGGCAGGTCGAGGTACTGACATTATTCTGGGTGGCAGTTGGGAAGCAGAAGTGGCGCATCTTAAAGACCCTACACCCGATCAAGTTGAAAAAATCAAAGGGGCCTGGCAGAAAAGCCATGACCAGGTCCTGGAGGCGGGGGGGCTGCACGTCATTGGTACAGAACGACATGAGAGCCGACGAATCGATAATCAGCTACGGGGTCGTGCCGGGCGTCAAGGTGATCCGGGCTACTCCAGGTTCTATCTGTCCTTGGAAGACGACCTGATGAGAATTTTTGCGTCTGATCGGGTTCGTGGATTCATGCAGAACATGGGCATGGAGAAAGGGGAAGCTATCGAACACAAGATGGTGACTAACGCGATTGAGAAGGCGCAACGAAAAGTAGAGGGCCGTAACTTCGATATTCGTAAACAACTGCTGGAATATGATGATGTTGCGAATGATCAGCGTCAGATGATTTACGGGCAACGTAACGAGCTGATCGAGTCAGAAGAAATCTCTCATATTGTCGATGCTCTCTGGGATGACGTTATTGATGAAGTTATTGATGGATACATCCCTCCTCAGAGCCTAGAGGAGCAATGGGATGTGCCGGGCCTGGAGTCTGCCTGCCATACGGAATTTAACGTGAAACTGCCGGTTCAGAACTGGCTGGATGAAGATTCTTCGCTTTTTGAGGATAGTTTGCGACAAAAAATTGTTGCTGAGGTCCGGGCCGAATATGTCAAGAAAGAGGCATTGGTAGGTCCGCAGCTCAGGATGTTTGAGAAACGCATTATGCTGGATATCCTGGATGGTCTTTGGAAGGAACATCTTGCAGCGATGGATTATCTGCGGCAGGGTATTCATCTTCGAGCTTATGCTCAGAAAAAGCCCAAAGATGAGTATAAGCGAGAAGCTTTCGATCTTTTTGATAATCTGCTCAGAAGTGTCAGGTTTGACGTGATTCGCTTTTTGTCCCGAGTTCAGTTTCAGACCGAAGAGGACGCGGAAGCGCTTGAACTCAGACGTCGCGATGAGGAATCAAGGGTGCAAAAAAATTACCAGAAGGATGGTGGCCCTGGGATGGATGGCGCAGCAGCGAAAGCGCCCGCTGATGAACTCAACGAACCTTTTGTGAGGCCTGACAAGAAAGTGGGCCGAAATGAACCTTGCCCCTGCGGTTCCGGTAAAAAATATAAAGCCTGTCACGGAAAGCTTGGCTAATTCGTGTCCGAGAACTCTACACTGCGGTGGCTATTTACCGATAACCAGTTGATTATTAATCTAATATTATCTGTATGTCGCCCAGGTTTTTGCCTGGAATCAAAATTTCTGGACGGGAACTAGCTAATGGCTGTTGGCGACTATTCAACCGATTTCCACAATGTTCCAGGAGTGCGCCTGGGAGCGGTTGCTTGTGGCATTAAGGGTATAGATCAGCTTGATCTTGTTTTGTTCGAATTCGTGTCCGGCAGTGTGACTGCCGGCATTTTTACCCAAAGCCATTTTGCCGCGGCGCCCGTGCTGGTTGGTCGAGAGCATCTGGATCAGAGCGATAGTCGGTATTTTCTGGTTAACAGCGGTAACGCGAATGCAGCGACCGGTGATGATGGGAAGTCTGATGCGGAGATTTGTTGCAAAGCCCTGTCGCAGGAAACGGGTGTTCTGCCTAATGAGGTCATCCCATTTTCTACGGGTGTTATTGGTGAAAAGCTGCAGGTTGCGAACATTACCGACGCTTTGCCGCAGTTGATCCCAACCCTCGATGAAGCGAACTGGTTGCTCGCTGCTCAAGGCATTATGACGACCGATACCCGGCCCAAGATTGCAACACGCCTTTTAGAAGTAGAAGGCAAGGTCGTGACAATTACTGGTATTGCCAAGGGCGCTGGGATGATACAGCCCGATATGGCAACAATGCTGACGTATATCGCAACTGATGCGATGGTCTCAAAACCGGTTTTGCAGGAATTGTTAAAAACAGGAGCAGATCAGTCATTCAACCGTATTACTGTGGATAGCGATACGTCGACCAACGATTCCTGTATGTTGACGGCCACCGGGGTTTCCGGAGTCGATTGTGATGCAGGAGCTGCGAGAGATAATTTTCAAGAGGCGCTTTTTTCAGTGATGCGGGAACTTGCCCACGGTATTATTCGTGACGGCGAAGGTGCGACCAAATTCGTGACGGTTCATGTGTCGGGCGGTACGACCAGGCAAGATTGTCTGAATATCGCGTACGCGATTGCCAATTCACCGCTCGTGAAAACGGCACTGTTTGCCAGTGATGCCAACTGGGGCAGAATTGCTATGGCGGTCGGTAAGGCTGACGGCAACTGTCACCATTCAAAGATTGACGTTTACCTTGGCGATATTCGCCTCATAAAGTCCGGCGGTAAAGACAAGAATTATCGTGAAGAGATGGGCGCGGAAGTAATGGCACAGGCAGAGATCACGATACGCGTTGAGCTGAATATTGGAAATGAAACAGAAACGGTCTGGACCAGTGATTTGTCACATGATTATGTGACGATTAATGCAGAATACCGAACATGAGTACAGAACCTGAATCACCTCTAAGTCAGGTCGTGCCCGTTGATATCGGATTCAGTAACGTCATCATGATCAGCATCGGACGGAATATACCGGTTACCCTCAGCCCATTCCCCAAGATCAATTAGTCGACACCGGTCCGAACAAAATGGCCGGAACTTACTGGAAGCTACCCAGGCAACTGCTTTGTCGCAGGTAGGGCATTTTACGATGAGGTTAGCCATGTTTAGATCCTGCCTCTTGATAAAGCTAAATATAGCTGGTGGAGCTTTTGCACTTCCAGCGCCAGGTGGTGCTGTTCGCCGTCATTGACTATCACATCGTCCGCATCAGTCATCCTGGTCTCGCGATCAGGTTGTGCGCGCAAGATCGCTGCGACTTGGTCGTGCGTGTTGTTGTCCCTCTGCATGACACGACTAATCTGGTGTTCCAGGGGGGCGTCCACAACCAGCAGTCGATGCATCAGGGGGTTTCTCCCTATGCCCGTTGAAAGAACCAGTATTGCGTAATCGGAATCTGCGTTGGATGTGATGTTTACAAGATCCTCGATAATGGGGCGATGAGTCTGCTTTTCCACGAACAATCGATGTTCGTTATTGGAAAACACAAGCTCCCGTAGCACCGGACGATCAAGCATTCCATTTTTTTGGAGTACCGACTCGCCAAATCGCTCGACGATGGCTTGGTACGCGGGTTTACCCGGTTCAACGACTGTTCTCGCAGATATGTCCGCGTCGGCGACGACAATGCCAGCGTCAGCGAACAATTCCGAGACGGTGGATTTTCCGGTACCGATACCACCGCGTAAACCTACTACAAAATCAGACATCAGGCGCCGAAACTAAATATAAGATACATATCGATGAGTTTGTTGCCCCAGAGCAATGCGATGAATCCGGCGACTGCGAGAAAAGGTCCAAACTTGATCGGTTTGGCTTTGTCGCGACCAAAAATAATCATCGTTCCGCCAATAGCCGCACCAGCAAATGATGACAAAACAATGATCAGGGGGACGCTCTGAACACCAAGCCAGGCGCCCAACATTGCAAGCATCTTAAAGTCGCCGTACCCCATGCCCTCCTTGCCTGTTACCAGTTTGAAGAGGTGAAAAACCGTCCAGAGGATCAGGTACCCCATACAGGCGCCCCAAAAGGCGTTATCGAACGAGGTTATAACACCGAAATAATTGATAACCAGACCTATCCATAGGAGTGGCATGGTGATGTCATCAGGAAGCAGTTGCGTGTCAAAATCTATCAGCGCAAGCGCGACCAGGGACCAGAGCAAAAAACATCCGGCTAGACCCTCTAGGTTTGGCCCAAGCACTATAATGACCAGGGCCGTCAGGATGGCGGTGGTGACCTCTATCAGGGGGTATCTGGCACTGATGGCTTGTTGGCAACTCGCGCACCGCCCTTTGACCAGGAAGTATCCCGCAATGGGTATGTTATGCCAGGGTTTTATTCGGACGTCACAGTGTGGGCAGGTTGAGTTTGGGACCACCAGGTTGAAGGGTGTCTTGTGGGTGGGAAGCCGCTTGGCGAGTTCAGCAACAAGCGAATCATTACCCGTCGCATCCTCCAGGATTTCCAGGGATTGCTGCTGCCAATCACGCGCCAGCATGATCGGCAGACGATAGGCCACGACATTAATGAAACTGCCGATCGCAGATCCAAACAGGAACGCGACCATCGGCGCGAATAAGGGATAGTGTGCCTGTAAAATGGCAGCATCTTGCAGCATGAATTCAGATAATGTCCTGGCTTAGTTCAGTGGCTTACTTGCCACCGATTGCGTCACCCATACTGAAGATAGGCAGGTACATCGCGATAATCAATCCACCAATCACGACCCCGAGAAACGACATGATAATAGGTTCCATTAAACTGGTTAAACCATCAACGGCGTTGTCGACCATTTCTTCGTAGTAGGTCGCTGCCTTGTCCAGCATGCTATCAAGTGCGCCGGCTTCTTCACCGATTGCGACCATCTGAATCACCATGTTGGGGAATACACCGGAAGCTTTCATTGAAGTGTTCAGCTGAATACCGCCGGAGACCTCATCTCTGATTTTATTGATCGCTTCCAGATAAACGACGTTCCCAGCGGCGCCGGCGACAGACTCCAGCGCGTCAACAAGCGGAACACCGGCAGAGAAAGTTGTTGAAAGTGTTCGTGAAAAGCGAGCGATACAGGACTTGTCAAGAATGTCGCCAAGAATCGGTAGCTTAAGCATCAATCGCTCCTGCGCGTCCCTGACTGCCTTGGATCGTTTATGCATTTCCTTGAAGGCAAAAACCAGAACGGCCAACCCCGCTAATCCAGCGAACCACCATTCCGTCATAAACCGGGACATATCTACAACCATCTGGGTAAACTCAGGGAGTTCTGCCCCGAAACCGGCAAAGATTTCCTCAAACTGGGGAACTACCTTAACTAATAGAATACCGGATACGACCCCGGCGACTACCAATACTGCTATTGGATAGTTCATTGCACTTTTGATTTTTCCTTTCAGCTGTTCGGACTTTTCTTTATATTCAGCCAGCCGATCAAGCATGGTTTCCAGTGCACCGGACTGCTCACCTGCTTCCACAAGGTTGCAGAACAGGTCATCGAAATGCTCTGGTTGGGTTTTAATGGCATGGGCGAATGATTGACCAGAGGAAACTTCATCCCTAATCTTGAGGATCAAGTCTTTCATCGCGGGGTTGTTCATACCGTCAGCCACAATCTCGAAGGACTGAACAAGTGGTACACCGGCTTTCATCATAGTTGCAAGCTGGCGGGTGAAGAGCGCGATATCCGACGGTGTGACTTTTGCACCAAAGCCCGTAAGGGCGAAGCTGGCACTTTTCTTTTTTACCTTGGTCGGGTTAATCCCTTTTTTTCTGAGCTCTGCCTTGGCGATATTGGCGTTGGTACTATTGATTTCACCCTTAGTCTTTTTGCCAGACTTATCGGTGCCCTCCCATGCAAATACTTGATTAGCTGCTGCCATATCAACCTCTTAATCTTTTTCGGGATACTCCGTCCTAGTGACCACTTGTCACTCGGTTAACTTCTTCCAGACTTGTTGCGCCCGCAATAACCTTGCGTAGACCCGATTCGTATATCGTGCCGAAGCCCTCACGTGCGCTCACTTCGCCTATCTGCAGCGCGTTGCCGTCTTCCATGATTATCTTTCGAATTTCAGCGGTAACCTTCATCGTTTCGTAAACACCCACTCGTCCCTTGTAGCCCCCTGAGCACTTCTCACATCCTTTCGGACCCAAGACGTCGAAGGGTTCGGCAAGTTGCGCCTCGGTGAACCCTGCTTCGAGCAGGGCACTGTCAGGTACCTCGAGTTTTTCTTTGCAGCTACACAGACGACGGCCGAGACGCTGGGCCACAATCAGGTTGACCGAAGTTGCAAGGTTGAATGCTGCAACGCCCATATTCCGCAAACGAGTGAGTGTTTCAGGGGCACTGTTTGTGTGCAGAGTCGACATCACCATGTGGCCGGTTTGCGCCGCCTTGACTGAAATAGATGCGGTCTCCAAGTCCCGAATCTCTCCAACCATAATGATATCGGGGTCTTGTCGAAGGAAAGACCGCAGAGCCTCGGAAAAATCGAGGCCAACCTTGGCATTTACCGGACATTGGTTAATGCCCTCCAGATTAATTTCCACGGGGTCTTCGGCGGTAGAGATGTTTAGCTCAGCGGTGTTCAAGATGTTAAGACCCGTGTAAAGAGATACCGTCTTTCCAGAGCCGGTGGGACCCGTTACGAGGAACATACCCTGCGGTTTGTACAGGGCTTCCATGTATAGCTCTTTCTGGTCTTCCTCGTAACCGAGCGCATCAATACCCATTTTGGCCGAGCTCGGGTCTAGTATTCGTAGCACAAGCTTTTCGCCAAACAGGACGGGAAGAGTGTTAACCCGGAAGTCGATGGACTTCGTTTTAGATATCTTTAGCTTGATACGACCGTCCTGTGGGACCCGTCTTTCTGAGATATCCATCTTGGACATGACTTTCAACCGAGCAGAAATTCTGGGCGCAAGGTTAACCGGGGGCCTTGCGATTTCCTGCAGCACCCCATCAGTTCTGAACCTAACGCGATAAGCCTTCTCGAAGGGTTCGAAGTGCAGGTCTGATGCATTGCTCCTTATGGCGTCCATTAGCATTTTGTTGATAAACCGCACAACGGGTGTGTCGTCGATAGCTGTAGTTTCATCGACATCACCACCACCAGTGTCGTCAACGGTCTCCATGTCAAGGTCGACGTCGTCCTCATCACCGAGATCACCCATGCCGTCGTCTTCCTGGCTTTGCAGGAAGCTTTCAATAAAAGCTGCTAGTTTGTTTTCATCGACCAGTACTTCTTCAGTCGAGATGCCTGTTTGGAATTTGATTTCATCCAGGCCAGTTCTGTTGGTTGGGTCAGATACAGCCACGAACAACCGGTTGCCGCGATGGAATACCGGAATAGCATGGTTTGAACGGATCAGCTTTTCATCAACAAGGTCATTCGGGATGGCGTCAGGGTCGAGGGCTGTGATATCCAGAAGAGGGGTACCGAACTCTTCGGATGCCGATGTGGCGATTGCCTTTGAATCAACAATGTTGTTCTGCACAAGATGAGTAACAAAAGGGACCCGGGTCTTTCTCGCTTCCTCTGTGGCTTCCCTTGCAACATCTTCTTTGAGGAGATCATCCTCCACCAGTCGACGAGCAAGGCCGCTTAGTTGAATTGGATTGGCCGCCATACTGATTGTTCCTCTTAAATGCTGCCACGCCCCAAAAACACAGGGGAAAAAACGAGGTTTAAAGTTTACATTTCAGCTGGAAGGGTGTCGATAGAAGCCGTCGTAATAATGGGACTGGCGAATCTTACAGAATCCGCATCAAAGAGCGTTTACGGCACTACCGAACAGGTAAAGTGACAATTTGAGTCACTTCCTGACTTCCTGAACAGATAAAGGTGACAATTTTGGTCACTTTTTATCAATAGGTGGGTGTATTATGATGGCGTAGATATTGCATGCGATTACGGTAGCTAATGGCACCTTGCAATAGGCTAACAAACAAATGCTATGTAATGGAGATAACTCAATGAACACATACCAAAAGGGTTTTACCCTCATCGAATTGATGATCGTGGTTGCTATTATCGGTATTCTTGCCGCTGTAGCGCTTCCCGCTTATCAGGACTACATTAAAACGGCGAACATGACCAAGGTTAATACCCAGTACCAAGGTGCTATTCGCGCCACTACAAGTACCATGGTAAAGGGTGCTACGCAGCGTGCACTTTCCTTGACTGCAACTACACCAACCAGCGCCGCTGAATGGATCACTCTCTACAATCCAAGCGGGAATTTGTCACCAGGGGGCGACGATGCGTTCGATACGGCGGCTGATGCTACATCCGGCGTTATTGGCGTTGCAATGTCCGGGTCTGGTGTCGCTGCTGTGGTAACGCTTACGCTACCGGCATACCAGGACTTGTCCGCAGCGACAGAAACCATTGACGCAGCAGATGTACAGTAAGTAGCCACAATAACTGGTTGATCCAACCAGCGAAACAAGAACCGGAGGGCCAACACCTTCCGGTTTTTTTATTCCTGTTTTTTGCAACCGATGTTTTTTAGAGTATGGTTGGGGTTTGTAGGGGTGATGCAAATGAAAGCGTTAATCCAAAGCGGTTTTTCGTTGATAGAGCTAATGATTGCTCTCGCGATCATCGGCATTATTTCAGCAATAGCCATTCCGTTTTACTCGGACTATCAGGTCGACGCTAGAGCAGGGGTTTCTAGATCAAATATTCAGTCGATCCACATGTTGCAACGGGATCGTAAAAGAGAATTTGGCGAATTCGTTGAAGGGTCTTATGTGCCGGGCGGGGTCGCCACACTAAGCTCAAGACTCGGATGGGATCCGGGAACAGGCGCTGATGAGATCAGCTATGTCGTGACTTGTGCAACTGATGGGGCGAAGGATGGTGAATGTGCCAGGTCAAGTGCCTATACAGTGGTCGCTACACACGCGAGCGCGCCCTCCGAAGCCGTAACGATGACGTTTGCCCCCTAGAACGCGAGGGCAATCCCACCTCCAATCCGTGATAGTAAAGAAGTCGAAGCGATTCTTGATTTCCGGTGACCGGTAATCCGGATATAATTTGCGACTGGCCGGAATAGCTCAGTTGGTAGAGCAGTTGCTTCGTAAGCAATTGGTCGGAGGTTCAAGTCCTCTTTCCGGCACCAACCCCCCCTCCTGTTAAGAAGTTACAAATCCCCTAAGGCCTTATTTTTAAGGCATTATCATTGAATGATGTCATGTTAACGCACGTTGAAAACTAGCCATATTTATTCCAAACCTTTAGATTAACTGCAAAGAATTCGAGGATTTTCCATGCCTGCTCACATGCACTTTTTATATGTTGCTTTGGCGCTAATGTTCACCATTCAGTCACTCGCAGCGCCGATTGTTCAACCCGGTTCACCAGGAGAGGCGTCGACGGCTCTAACTGCTGCTGAGGCAATTAGAATTGCAAACACCAGTTTCTCTGCCGATGACGTGAAATTTTTGCAGGACATGATTCCCCACCACCAGCAAGCCGTTGAAATGGCAGCGCTGGTCAGGGAACGAACCAATACACCGGAGATCGTCGATGTGGCCGGGCGCATCACTGCTTCACAGGAAGATGAAATTAAATTCATGCAGGACTGGTTGATCGATCGAGGTCAGGCAACGCCGGCTCGTTCGGATTATCACGGCATGCATACTGCGCACCACATGGCTGGCATGGCGTCACCTGAAGACATGGCAAAGCTTGCGACCTTATCGTCTACTGACTTCGATCGACTGTTTCTAAAACTGATGATCACTCACCACGATGGTGCTCTGACGATGGTCGATGAACTACTCCACCAACCTGGCGCAGCTTACGACCCAGTGCTGTATGAGTTCACGAACGATGTGACTAACGATCAGGAATCAGAAATTGAACGCATGCATGCCTTGCTGATCACCTTATCCGATGACCCCCGTGCCGGACTCGCCGCTGGATTCGAAGACGCCGGCGAAGCAATTCATAACTTGCTCCTTGTCGGTTCCCTCGGAAAACCTGACGGCTTTTTCGACCCGGAAAATCCCGCTGAACTGCCGCCTGAAATGCCGGAAGGTGAAGAAATTATTGAAGAGGCACCCTCTGACGAAGGAGATACATCGACAGACGCAACAGAAGATCACGCAGCACTCGATGATCATGAGGGCCCAGAAGTTAAAAATGAAACTGGCGATAAAACTGACAATGAAATAACGGATGAAGAAGAGAAGAAAGAAGCCGAAGAATATGACCGCTACCCTCTTTTAGGCTTCTCGAATACTGATATGGCCTTTTCTGGCGATCTACTATTCGCTGGTAGCTACCATGGTTTTAACGTCTACAAACTTGATCAGATAGATCTCCCTGAACTCACGGTCTCTGTGGTCTGCCCAGGTGGTCAAGGCGACGTTTCAATCGTCGGCGATATACTGATAATGTCAGTGGAAGAAACTCGAGGTCGGCTCGACTGCGGTCTTGAAGGTAACGCCGAAGATGTCTCCGAAGAACGTTTCATGGGTCTAAGGATTTTTGACATTTCTGATGTCACCAAACCTAAACAAGTAGGTGCTGTGCAGACCTGTCGCGGCTCACACACACACTCTGTTGTTGCAGCTGATGATAAGAGAATTGTCGTTTACAACTCTGGAACGTCTTCCGTCCGTGATGATGAAGAAATGGCAGGATGTACGGACTTACCTGGCGACATCCAGACGGCATTATTCCGCATTGATGTCATTGAAATACCGGTCAAGAATCCGGCCGCATCACGCATCCTGCACAGTCCTACCGTATTTGCTGACCCTGAACGCGATACCCTCGCGGGGTTGTGGCGCGGCGGTGATCATGGAGACGAAGAAGAAAAGACTCAAGACACCTACATCACGGACCAATGTCATGACATTACCGTTTACCCGGAGAAAAATCTGGCGGCCGGTGCGTGCTCAGGTAACGGGATACTGTTCGATATTTCAGATCCCCTGGACCCGAAGCGACTGGATGTGGTCCTGGACAAGGGCTTCGCGTACTGGCACTCCGCCACTTTCAACAATGACGGTACCAAGGTATTGTTCACTGACGAATGGGGTGGCGGCGGTCGCCCGCGCTGCCGAGCCTATGATCCACTGGATTGGGGCGCTGATGCTCTGTACGACATCGTCGACAACAAGCTGGAATTTCGCAGCCATTTCAAGATACCCGCCCCGCAGGTGGAAGAAGAAAACTGTGTGGCGCACAATGGTTCCATCGTGCCTGTACCGGGCCGCGATATCTTTGTTCAGTCATGGTACCAGGGTGGCATTTCTCTCATAGACTTTACGGATACTGCCAACCCATTCGAGATCGCTTTCTTTGATCGTGGGCCTATCAGCGATGAGCACCTTATTGCGGGTGGATACTGGTCTTCGTATTACTATAAGGGTCGCATCTACGGCACTGAAATTGTCAGGGGAATCGACGTATTTGAACTGCTGCCGAGCGAGCATATCAGCGAAGCGGAGATTGCCGCAGCAGCATTGACGTCTGACGGTGACATCTTCAACCCGCAACAGCAGATGAAAGTTAGCTGGCCAAATGAGCCCATCGTGGCTCAAGCATACGTTGATCAATTGGCCCGTAGTAACGCTCTGTCCGCGGGACTGGTGTCGGATCTAAGCAGCGCATTAACCAGTGAAGTAAAGAAGAAGACATTGAGAGCCTTGGCAAAGAAATTGCCAAAAAGTCATCCAGATAGCGTCACCGTGCAGCGCCTGGAAGCGCTGAACAAGGTACTAACGAATATTTGAGGGAAGATAGGAAGCTAAACCAGGTTTTCGAAGGTTTTCTAAAAAATGGTTATGTTTGATGGTTTCTGAACATCTAAACGAGAATGAGTTCGGAGTCTGGATTCACTCTTGGAGCTGCAGGCTAGCCGACGAGAGGTTATTCCTGTTCCAGCTTTTCGTAGCAGTCGGCGATGCTATTGCGTACCTGGGAGCGGCGTTGCACAGTGTCATCGCCATAGACCAGGTCATCATGCTGGTTGGGAATGAGGGCGGTGTTCTCTGCGGCAAATTTGCAGGCAACTAATCCCGTTTGGTTGGGTGTGTAATCGTACGTTGTGGATATGCTGGAGCAGCTCATTGTTAACGGTGCAATAAGCAGTGCCAGCATTAGGTAAGGCGTCCTTATCATAGCAACAGCGGTTCTCATGTCTTGGAAGCGCAAAGAGACTCAACCAGGCATCGGAGCTGAGTTAGTAGCCTCCAAATCCAAAAGATAAGCCAGGAACCATACGTATCTTTCAGTGAGTTTACCTATGGTCAATAACCCGCAACCATCAGGTCAAAGACAGGAAGTATAAACCACATTTTCTGAAGAAGGGTCATGTATCTTGATTGCTGATAATCTCTCAAATTCAGACACCGTGATAGGGTGAACCTTATACCTTAAGAATCATTCAGCAGGATAAATAATGTTACGTAAATCCAGAATAGACAATGCCGGGATTATCATGTTGACGGTGTTCAGCGCCACGCTCGGTCTTAATCAAGCGCTGGTAAAACTCGTCAATGCCGGTTTTTCACCGATTTTCCAAGCAGGTCTGCGCTCTGTCTGCGCATTTTTTATTGTACTTTCCTTTGCCCTGATCTTCAGGAAAAAATTATCTCTGAGCGATGGTAGTTTATTACCCGGACTTGCCATTGGGTTTTTATTTACAGCAGAATTCTTCCTGCTGTTTACCGCTCTCGACTATACAAGTGTTTCACGCGTTTCCCTGTTCTTCTACACCCAGCCCTTCTGGGTTGCACTAGGTGCGCACTTTCTCATTGAAGGTGAACAACTCAACCGTAATAGAATAATGGGCCTGCTAATTGCTATATCGGGGGTGGCGTTATGTCTGTTCAGCGATGCTGAGGTGGCATCGCTGGAAACACTAAAGGGGGACGTTATGTGTCTGGTAGCGGCTATGTTTTGGGCCATGATTGCATTGATGCCGCGAACAACGAAGATCTCCCTGAGCTCACCAGAAATGCAGTTGCTTTATCAATTAGCCGTATCAGGAATTATTCTCACGTCGTTTGCGCCTATGCTGGAAGATCCTATTAGAAACCTCACCCCTGTCATTCTTGCTATATTCAGTTTCCAGGTCATTTTTGTGGTTTCTATCGGCTTCATATTCTGGTTCTGGGCCATTTCTGTCTACCCGACATCCGACATGGCATCTTTTAGCCTGCTGTCTCCATTATTCGGTGTGTTTTTCGGTTGGATCCTATTCAACGATCAAATAACTATAGAGTTTATTGTTGCACTGTTAATGGTGATTGGTGGCATCGTGCTCAGTAATAAAAGGGTTAAGTCAATTAGCTGATGCATTAGACTGCCTGAAAGCCATCGCCTTGCTGATTTCCTCGATTGTTTTATCTACCGTGCCTGGCAGCTTTTTCTCAGACCGCAAAACCGCTGTTTTAGCCCATTAAATCAATGCTTTGGCTCGCCCACTCTAATGCTTCGAGATAAGCTATTGGTAAAAATCCTGAATCCAGCCCAAGCGGTTGCGCCAGACTGATGGCGTTCGCCCAATCAGCGCGCTCGTAAGAAATCGCCAAATCAAGCAGCTGTCGTTCAAAGCCACCTTCGCCCAGCAGGCCATCTTTAATATTCTGTGACAAGGGCACACTCTCCATGATCTCGGACATCGGCGTGTCTAAAACCACGTCCAGCAAAGAGAACATCCCAACCAAAAACGCATCGGTAACGCGCCCTTGCTGGATAGCCTTAGTTGCCAGAAGTTCACAAAACTTAGCTCGGGCAATCGACATACGAAGCACCTCATCCGGTTTTTCGTCGGCGATCATGGAAACTGCCACTAATGATGCCCATTGTCTTATCTGTTTTTCTCCCAGCGTTACCAATGCCTGGTGAAGCGACCGAATTTCTCTCTGCTGAGTAAAATAAGTTGCGTTTATGTACCTAAGCAGCTTGTAAGATAAAGAGACATCGCGCTCCACAATAGCCGCCAAATCAATCAGATCGAATTCGTGATGATTGATTTCTTGCAACAGTCCAAGATAGTGCAGCTTCGTGGCTGGAATTTCCTTTCTAAATAGCATTTCAGGTTGAGCAAAGAAAAAACCCTGAAAATACTGATAACCCAACTGCTGAGCTCGCGAAAATTCTTCACGAGTTTCAACTTTCTCTGCCAATATGTTGACCTTTCGGGGCAGAAAATGATCCGCAAAAAAACTTTGCTGCTCGACCGATGTCTGTGAGAAATCAACTTTGACGACATCAAGGAAATCTTTTAACTGCGACCAGCCTTTTAGTTCAGTGAGATCGTCTAGGGCAATGTCGAAGCCAGCTTTCTTAAGCTGCTGACACGCTTCAATGACCTCTCGGTCCACAAGAACAGTTTCTAGGATTTCCGGGACAACTTTATTAGCCGGCAGCAGGTGTATGTAATTCCGAATCAGCACCTCTCGGTTCACATTAATAAATGCTCGCTTACCGCCCGTTAATTTTTCGATTTCAAAATTCAAAAAACTATTGACGATGACGCGGGAAGTGGCCTCTGTATCATCAGCCCAGTCGAATGCATTATCAAAGCCATCTCGGAACAATAATTCGTAGGCAACAACATTGAGGTTCACGTCAAAGATTGGCTGACGTGCGATAAATGCATTCATTCGTTTCGAGCCCTGGTATCAATGGCACTGTAGTGTTTCAGTTCGCTTTTTCCGATGGGGCCTTTCTACTCATTCAGAAAAGTGCTGTAAACCGGCCCTGCTCAGGCTTTTCTGAGCTTTAAGCTATACTAAAGATTAAAAAGCAGTCTATCGACAAGTATTTTAGACCGCATTTTCCTCTTATTTCCCAAGTAACGCAGATAACTCACACGCTCATATTTCGTTGCCTGCATCCCCTGACAAGCGCACCCGAAACCCGCTGCTTGCGCGGTCAAACCGGACAGCCCCACTTCATTTGTCAGGGCACACGGAGATGACCTTACTCACTCGTAGATACCTATTAGGCGTTCACGTTAGGATCATTCTGGTATTTATTGACCCTAGATACGGCACCTGAGTGAAGCAGATAGTTGCAGAAAGCGGCATCAACCTTCATCAAACAAACGCGATCTGATTTCTTTCGACACTTTGCCTATTAGCCGAATATCCCTGCTAAAGTGCATGTACTCCTTGTGAGAACAGTGGCGCTCGGAACCGAACTTAATTGATAGGTCCAATAGGCGGTCAAATTTACGGCAAAACCAATAGTTGGAGAAAACAAAGTATGTCTACAGAATTGTTAATGCTTCTAAACAGCACGATCTTGTTTTTTGTCATCATAATCGCGCAAGCGTTAATCGCAATCGGTCAAAATGGATTGTCCGCACAAGCCGGCAGCCGTGATAATTTGAACGAGCCCACAGTCCTGCGAAAGCGCTTACAAAGACTTACAGCGAATTTGCAGGAGAACCTGGTGATGTTTGGGTTGGTCGTGCTGATTGCGCATGCAGCAGGAGTGTCCAATGATCAAACCGCTTTTGGTGCGAGTCTGTTTTTCTATGCCCGGGTTGCTCATGCTGTGGTTTACGCATTTGGATGGCCTTGGATCAGGCCACTCTGCTGGTTCGTATCATTTGTAGGATTAGCAATGATTGTATCGCAACTTTTTATCATGGCTTAGATAAGAGGCTAAAACACGCTACTTTAGAAGCCGACTGAATGCTCCGGGAAAGAACGGGTATCCTAGAGTTGCCTGGATAGCCTCAGGTTTTCGGGCATCGAATCCTCTCTAGTCGGCTCTAGGTAAGGGCGTTCGCCTTTAATTGTAACCCGGTGACCTTTTCTTTCCTCAGGCCAGTAGTCCCACATCGCAAAATGGTGGGTACAACGATTGTCCCAGAGAGCAACTGCATTTGGACTCCAATTAAACCTGACTTGAAACTCGGGCCGCTGTTGGTGTTGGTAAAGCATCGTCAGCAACGCGTCGCTCTCTTGTCTTGAGAGGCCCTCGATACGGGTTGTAAAACTTGGATTCACATAAAGTGCACGACGTTTAGATTCCGGGTGGGTTCGTATCATTGGGTGCAGTGCGCGTGGGTAGACTTTGTCTGCATCGACCGCCCCCCTGTCTGCATACCGGCCACGATAAATGTGTTCAGATTCGTGATGGGCTTCAAGCGTCAGGAGAAACGCTTTCATAGGTTCCGACAATGTTTCATATGCTGCATACATCGACGCGAACAAGGTGTCCCCGCCAGTTTTAGGCAGGAGGTGCAGTTGTAATATGGTCGCTAGCGGAGGTTCTTCGTCGCAGGAAACATCGGTATGCCAGCCGTTACCGTTGGCGATTTTCGAGTCTTTGTGAGCATGTATAACGAAAATCTCATCTTGTTCAGCGAGTGTCGGTGCCGCCGGGTGAGTATGCAGAGGGCCAAAGCGCCTAGCAAATGCCACTTGATCCGCAGGGGTCATTGCGTCTTGGTCGCGAAAGAACAGAACGCTGTGCTCAGTAAAGGCATCTCTTAAACCTTCGAACTGATGATCCGTGAGCCGACAGAGGTTTAAGCCCGATACTTCGGCCCCGATGATTGGCGTCAGTGGTTCAACCTTCATAGCAGAACATATCCTACAATAAGAATCAGCGGGCCTAGTCTAACAGGGATTTAAACTCGCAAAAAAAAAGTGTAGCAAGTTGCGGATTTGGAAGGGCTCGTCTTGTGACGGTTGATGTGGGGCACGCGCCTAAGCTTTCGGTAACAAATGCCGCCGAATTTCGCACTCAATTGAGTCGTAATCCGGGTTTTCAGTATGCGCGATACCAAATAGATGACGTGATTGCCCGTTCTTGAATCGTTGCAGGCTGCATGGGTACTGTGCCCAATTTGACAGCATCAAAAGTTGACCACCTTGGTGTTGGGATTTCCAATACACGAACGTAATAGAAAGCCGACTGATCTGATTGGAACTCAGGGTCCTTCCAAAAAACTAAAATCGATGGGCCGCCAATTGTGTTTGTGTAGCTAGGCGTACTAGGGTCTACCGTATTGCCTACATCTGGAAACTTAGCCGTAGAAGGGTTTGCTATTCGCTGGTCAGCGACAGCGACATCGAATACCTTTTCATGACTAACGCCCGTATCATCAACCCAGCCCTTAACAATCTGCGCTCTATCGAGGTTAGCCCCGTTTGGGTCCTTCCACGCCATTAGGTAAAAACCAGGTGATTCACCGCCAGAAGTGGGCTTCAGTTCACTGCCCATAGCGACGCCATCGGCGTAGGCATGAACGATCGCGTTCTCGCCTTCAAACTGTTGTTCTGAAAAGTTGTGACCAGCAAAAAAACGCACCTTGATTCTAGGGCCGGATGTCGCATAGGTTTCTTTGCGCTGAAGGGCGTCGAATATCGATTCCCGTGTATTCTCTTCGGCCCAGACACCGGCCAGGCCACCGGAGCCCCAGCTAGTGACCGGGTTCATTCCTTCTGGTAAGAGCAGTGCTTTGTCGGTGCGAAGCCCAGCACTGCCGTCTAACATTGGTAACTTACCCGTGTAGTTGGCTTCATCTGAGGGCGAGCTGGCGTTGTGGCTGTCGCTGGAGCCAATCACACCATACTTAAAGGGATTTAGGCCTTCTGCGTGCTGCAGTTCTAAACCGACTCGCAGTGCATCTCGCAGGTAACCCCCTTTAATCGTTTCAAACGTTGCTTCGCCGATAAACAAGGAATCTTTTAGGATTTCAAAGTCTGCGTGCTCATCGAGACTAGACAATAAAGGGTGGGTCTCGGAGCTTCCCTTTATTTGTAGTATTTCCGTTAGTGGTTCATAAGCACTGCGCATCTCAGCATAGGCTGAATCGATAGGCTTACCTTCTGAATTGCGAGGCGCGTACATATTTCCCCTGCTGAGATTGCCGTTATGCGGTATCGCCATCGCGATATTTCCCAGTCGTTTTTGATCATGTAAAAACTGCCACAAATCTTCCGGACGATTGCTGTCAAGCTTGCTGAAAGGTCGATCCGAAACATTGTTGTTCCGATAGATCACATTTCTGTGCATATGCACGGTGAGGTCTCCGTTATCTCCAGACCATTCGTAGCCAATAAATGAGGTAAAGACACCAGGTTCGTTGTGACGCTCAGCGGCGTCAATTGTTTCTTGCCAGGCAGACCGATTCACCACTTGATTAACCTCCTCACCGTTTGGGCTGAAACCGTGTTCCTTAATCGCAAGGCTCGTTTCCAACCATGCCAGGGTGATTTCCCAGGCTCGACCGTGCTTCAACAATTCAGACAGCGGATCGCGAATCGTTGGCAGGTCTAAGTCGGCTAGGCGAGCCTGGCCCAAATACTCAGCGTGATCGGTAACGGCAACGAAATCTAATGGCTGGGAAATTTCTATGGAATAGCCGGCACCATGAGAGATCTTCTGACCTTTTGCGAATCGGTAGACGTCTTCCGGTTGTGCCCGTACTCCCATGATGTAGGCATCAGTCGATAGCTCGGTATGAATATGCACATCACCGAACAAAGCCTGTCGTTCCGCCACGGGTGGTGAGGGGCTCTGCGGAGCCTTCTGAAGAGTCCGGCTGACTATCTTTGGTGACAATGATGGATCGTCCAACTTGGAACATGCAGCACAGTGAATTAGAACCACCCAGGCCAAAGCGTTCCTAATAAAAAATGTGGATAACGAAAACGACGAACTTTGGGCTCTATGGTAATTCCCAAATCCGTAGCGAGTAAAGAATGGGTGTGCCAAAGGAAAAGTTGCCGATCCTGGGGCTAGGGTCTTAGTTTCGCTGAGTATTTTCATTACTCATGCCGCTGTATTACGTTTCATCATGGTGACATTATGATCTTACATTGTCACTAGTATCTGTTTAGCTTAGAGAACCCCGGTCAGGTTAGCTGCATGTGCAACAAACTTCTAGAGTGCCCTGACCAAGACTGCATTGCCGCCGTGGCATTAGAGGTTTGTTTAACCAACAAACCTGTTAGGCGGTCGGCATCTCGTAATGGCTACGCTGCAGGGTTTACAGCATCCGAGAGGGTGAAAGGGCTTTAGCTTTATTCGATCTTCAGGGCAAAAATTCCTCTTCCTCTTCCTCTTCCTCTTCCTCGTTCGAGTAGCTACGCTAGCTCATGCGGAAGATGTCCGGCCGGCTTGCTTGAACTGGAATTCTAAAGAAAAAAGTGTCGGGGTCGGTCCGCGATTCGTAGTAGAGTATATCTATGAGGTTTGCGCTTGGGTAAATGAGAATCAACAATTATTGTCTTTGACCGATTGTTGGGAAGGGTGGTTATTTTGCTTTCCCACCGTGCCAGGTTGATATTGAGTTGAGGCTAACCTCGGACCTAGTGACACACAGTAAGGCGGGAAGACATGCGTTGGCAACGATCTTTTGGCATTACGGCAAGCGTAATTTTCGGCACGCTTCTACTGGCGGCCGTTGTGCTGTGGACACTGTCTGTCAGCAGCCATGACGATTGGCAGTATTCGGTCCTCTACACGGATTTACCTGAAGTGTCTGGCCTTCAGTCACATGGCAGTTCAATCTACGTGACTTTTGAAACGAGAAACTACGATGGAAAACTCGTTTCAATCCTGGATGGAGACAGGTCGACGGTCGTCTCCGGGCTGCAAAAACCGGATGGCCTCACTATCTCTCTGGGTTCGCTCGTGTATACGCAGGAGTTTGGCGAAAGTCCGGTTTATGAAGTCATTAATGGCGTTCCCCATGGGCTATTCATCACTTATCATGCAGAAGGCATCGACAGCACGTTAAATGGTGATCTGTACGTTATCGAAGATAGGCCTGAAGGGCGCGTTCTGAAATATGAGAGATCTACAGGTAAAGTATTTGAACTCGCGACTGAACTGGAATCCGGTGAAGGCATCTGCGCGATGGAATCCGGTGTTGTTTATTTTGGGGAACGGGACAAAGGGATCGTTTACAAGATTCAGGATGGGAAAATTTCTGAATATCTTACGGCTCTAAATTCACCCGGGTTTCTGCTGTGTGATGATGAGTCGCAAAGTATCTGGATCACTGAAGATCGTCGTAACTATGGTCGCCTGCTGCATTCCAGCGCGCCGCATCAGATTAAAGTGATGGCAACGGGATTGAGCTCACCTCAGGCTGTCACGATTAATTCCGAGGGTCGCCTGTTACTTGCAGAGCAAGGACGTAATCGAGTGATTCAATTCGAGAGACGAGATGGCATGGCCATCAGTAGTTCGACAATAGTCGCCGGCACTGATTGATATAGCTTCGATGTTGCCGGGCAGCCGCTTCTGTTTAAAACCAGGCTGACTTTGATGGGAGCCTTGTGGGGATGACGAAAGATAACTTTCTAGCGGAGGTTACCTAGTTTGACCGCTCTTGTCGTCGCCGTAGTTTTTCCATCTCCACTTCCCTGAACAAAGCTTTTGGGTCAATGTCTCTGGGTCAATGTCTCTGGGTCAATGTCTCTGGCATTACGCGGGAGAAACTTATATTGATGGCCCCTTCGGGTATTTGCAGGGCGACAGCCTACAGACGTTAGTTAAACGCGCGCCGTTATGACTCGCGATTCTGGAGCCGGCTCGATAGAACTGCCATAGGGGCTCGGTTGATCGTGCTTGTGCAGGGTTTTCAAAAGGGTATGCCCACTAGTACAGTTAAACTACCCTAACCGCTACAAATCTGATCATGGCATTGAACAAAACGAACAGTAATGTAAATCATTAGCATTGACTTCCAAAACTTCGAGGTGAAGGACTCTAATGTCCAAGTTGAGTCGAAATGGACGAGTGACAAACACCAATTGTGTTCGTTCTGGTAATGTGCAGAACGTTGAAGGTTCGGACTCAGAAGATATCGCCTATGTTCGTTTTATCAACGATAGTTTTACCACCCTATCTGATATTCGAGGCACGCTTTATGACGCCGATGGTAATACCATTGGTCAACCCGATGCGCAGTTTTTCTTGCTACTTTAAGGCTAGGGAGCAAGACGGAAATTGATTGGCGGTAACTTTATCCGCGTCGTAATTCAATATGGCAGTACTTCGCGGGTGCTTTCTCCTAACTTTTATCCATTGTAGGATTCTGGAATAAGACGAGCGGAGGAAGAGATCAAGTCTCGAGGTCGCGGACTGCAAGTCAGGAGAATGTCTCTATTGGGCTGTCGGAGAGTGGTAAAAGTTTCGGTTGGCTTGCTAAAGCTCTCTTGTGGATGGTGTAGGCTCAGCGATGACTTCGGCGAGTCTGGTCAACAAATCTTCGCGACTAAAGGGTTTATAAAGTATTGGAGCTTTTGCGAGCACATCGATTTCGTTCGGGGTATTCTGCGCATAACCCGTGGTTAGAAGGACTTTGAAATCACTACGTATTTTTCGGGCCTCTCGACATATATCGAACCCGCTGATGCCGCCAGGCAGCATGATGTCGCTGAAAATCACGTCGATTTTGTCGTCCTGGCGAATAATTTCAAATGCCTCTTGACCATTAGCCGCTGTAAGGACTTCGAAGTTTTCATTTTTCAGTTGTCTTTGGACTAGCGTTAGTAAAGCTGCAGAATCCTCAACAAGCAGAATTCGCGCTTTAGGTTTGACGGGATCTGAAGTGGCTTCCTGGCTAAGTGACGATGTATCTGGTTTAAGAATCGTTTGCGGCAGCGTTAAGGTAATAGTGGTTCCGACCCCCAATTCACTTTGGATAGATATGTCGCCCTGGCTTTCCCTTAGAAATTGGTAAACCATGCTCAGTCCCAGTCCGTTACCCATCCCTAATGGTTTGGTAGTAAAGAATGGTTCAAAGACTTTTTCGGCGATATCCTTTGGCATTCCTTCGCCGGTGTCTTGCACCTCAATGCATATAACGTCTGTTGAGTTCGGACTGCCAATATCTGTTTCTTCTCTTAACCCTGATGAGGCCTTTTTGGTCCGGAGCATCAATGTCCCGCCGTCTGGCATAGCATCGCTAGCGTTAATAGCCAAGTTTAGTAGTGAAGCTTCAAGTTGGTTTTTATCAATCAGGGACATTGCACCACGGCAGCCTAGATTAAAAGATAAGCTGATGTTCGCACGCAAGGTTCGCCTGAACATTTCTTTAATATCGTCGATCACCTGGTCAACGTCGCAAGGCTGAGGTTCGAGCCTGTCTGGGCGGCTGAAGGCCAACAGTCGTTTGGTCAACGAAGCCGCATGCTCCACTGATTTTAATATTTCTGCAATAGGTTCTTTAGTATCCTCTATATTTTTGGCGTCGGTTCTCACGATTTCAGCGTTACCTAAAATGATGCTGAGAACATTATTAAAATCGTGTGCCATTCCGCCAGAGAGTTGGCCCAGGGCATCTAATTTTTGCGACCGTCGTAGTGCCTCATCAGAGTTCTTTAACTCATTAATATTGCGAGCGACTCCTTGCAGACCGATGACCGTGCCATCTTTATCTTTCCAATATCTGACATTGGTTGAAACCCATTGGGGTTCACCGTTTTTCGCAAACAGCTGTGCTTCAAAGTTGGTTACTATGCCTTCGTTTTCTTGAAGTTTCAGGGCTAGTTCGGATCGTTTTTTTGGGTTGACGTAGTAATCAGCTAGCACTGTGCCCACCATTTCTTCAGGGCTATACCCAAGTCCTTCTCGACACGAAGGTGATATACGGATGATTTCCCCATTCAAATCTGCTCTGTATATCACGTCGGCAACATTCTCAAACAAATCGACATATTCCAATTCGCTTTCTTTAAGGGCATTGGATTTCGATACCAACTGTGCCAAGGCCTCCAAAAAGTGTTGGTTTATGAGTCCAACGGACGTGATCGTGGTCCCGCCCAGGAAAAGCCAACTGAGGATATAAAGAGTCCATAGATTCGCATCTGCAGAGGGCGTCTCTACTATAATTTGGGGGGCGATCAGCCCCGATGTAAAGGCAAAAGCGAAAATGACAGCTAGCAGTAGTAAAGTGAGCAATACGAAGATTCCTGTTCTTCGCCCTTGCAGCACACTAGCCGATATTGTGGCACCTATAATAAAGGGAGCTCCAGCAGCAGTGACACCATAGTTATATAAAGCAACTATCGCGACCCCTCCTTGAAAAAAGAAAACAAAGTAGCTTCGAATCCCATAAGGCAAATAGGTCCGAAAAACCCATATAGACCACATCGAGATAACGGTGGCTACGTGAAAGTAATAAATGGATTGCCAGCCAGTATCTTGAGATCGAAGAAGAGACGTGATTAGCAGCGGTATTGCAATCAGCGCCATGGCTAACAATGTGTAGTCGCAAATCTTCGATCTGATTTCGACAATACCGAGGTCGTCATCAATAGTCAGGTCGTTTCTATGTGCGATTAAGTTCGACATTTTTATGTTCAGAGTTTTGCTGAAGATTTAGTTTTAGCATTTGAATTGTCTGCGGTGTCTCTCTCGCAAGACTTGCGGCAGTGTTTCAAACCAAAATAGAGTTTCACTTTTGCCATTCGCCGTCAAGTAG
>Ga0206679_10000316_pt1 | contig 40232 bp, 32 predicted proteins | sample M110012015metaG_FD_155464 | JGI IMG/M metagenome (GOLD analysis project Ga0206679, IMG submission 155464) | Ammonia-oxidizing marine archaeal communities from Monterey Bay, California, United States - M1 100m 12015 | ecosystem: Environmental > Aquatic > Marine > Intertidal zone | place: USA... | reverse complement strand
ATGATCAAGAGTGGGGTATTGAGCTTTCAGCGGCCCTGGACACTAAAACCCTTACTCCAAGGCGGCGAGCACCCGTATTTATGTCGAGTTTAGATATGGCTCCCCAAGACTTACCCCCCCAGCTCAATAGTCGAGACTGGTACGATATGCTGTTATTTGATGTAGAGCGCTCAGGTTTGCTGCTGTTAGAGGCGAGTATCAACCCGTCCTCACACACAGCCATATTGGTAATGGGCAATGATCAATATCCGGTTTGGGCTGATGCCATTGCTAAAATGACGGTATTAGCAGACCTGCATTTACCATCGACTGTTAATACCTTTAGAATTATTGCTGAAGAAAGCGGTCATCGGGTGACAACCATTCAGCTGCGCAGGCCTTCACTGTCTTATGGGCAAAGTAAACAGCTGTTAGAGCGGAAGATTAGTGTCCTACCAGGGCGAACTTTAATCAGCCCTCAGAGAAAAACCAGTTTTGTGCAAAAAAAGGTATTTTTTGATATCGGCGTGGGTACTCGATTCCAGTTTTTTGATCCAGAAGATCCGGCGCGTTATCAGGTTTATACTCAGGTGGGGATAAGTGTAGCCTTGCCAAAGTCCTGGGCGCTGTTCGGAAACTATGGGGTTGATATCAATAATAATTTTGATCAAAGCAAACGCAATGATACAACTGCACTACAGCCTGTCCGCTCAGATATTGTTAAGTACTTAACAAAGGGGGACACTGGCCTTGATTCTTTGTATTTCGAAAAGCGTGGCAGTGCCTACAAGGGTTTACATTACCGTGTCTTTGGCGGTGTTTTAGAAGAAATGTATAGCGGTTTTGGTGGCGAAGTACTCTATCAGCCGTTCCAGTCCCGTTTGGCTTATGGCCTTAGTGCCAACTGGGTGCGTCAGCGCGATTATGACAACAGCTTTAAGCACCTTGATTATCAAACGGCTACTGCGTTTGCCAGTGCCTATTGGGCGTCGCCATTTTATAATTTTGATGTTGCTGTGCATGCGGGCAAGTACCTAGCAAAAGATGTTGGTGCGACCTTAGAGGTAAGGCGAACCTTTAACAACGGCTGGATGGTGGGCCTTTGGATGACACTCACCGATGTGTCTAGTGAAGATTTTGGAGAGGGTAGCTTTGACAAGGGCATGTTCTTTAAAATACCCTTTGACGGGCTGTTTGGTCGTAATACTCGCGGCAGTTACAAAACGGCTATTCGTCCTGTTCAGCGAGACGGCGGCCAGCGCTTAGAGAGTTTTAGTGGTAACATTTGGTGGGACATTCGAAGCGCACGGTATGACGCCTTTAGTGATCTAACTCATAGGATGGTGCCCTGATGGTCATAATGCGAATAACGGCTCTGATTCTGATCTTAGTGCTCGGTGGTTGCCAATACGTTAATGTACAATCAAGTCAGTTGAATGCGGCAACAAGTCAGTTGAGTGCGATAGTAAGTGCATTTTTCCCAGATGCTGAGGCGTTGCCTGCTTCTCTCTGGGCCGTTCAGTTTGGCGGTTATTCTGCCGCAGTTCAGCCTGTTATCACTGATGAAGCAACTGTATTTGTTAATAATTTTGATGCGATCTCATTCGACGGTTGGCACATCATAAAAGTAAGTGGGTTGAATGGCTTCACCCCTGCGTGGACGATCCAGGATTCGGGTAATGACAGGGTCTTTGTTGTTGATGGCAGGGTCGTCGCAAAGCACCAGTGTGATCAATGGCTGAAGCACGATACTGAGGCGGGTGTGCGATTTGAGCAGCAGTGTATAGGCAAACAAACCTATACAAATACGATTTTGGTTGGTAGTCTAGGCCAAATTACTAACATTGAGCAGGTGGTAGATTCAACCTTCAAGATGTTGCGTTTACGACTTGATGAATAAAAAGGATTATATAGAGTATGAGTGTTTTTTATAAACGTGGAGCTTCTGATTTAAATTGTTCGAGTGTGCCTCAGGTTAGAGCTAATGTTCTGGGTTCTTTGAAAGCTTGTCTGAACGGTGTGTTGTTAATGTCAGTCTTGCTTTCAGCGGTAGTTTCAGCTCAGGCTATCACCCCACAAATGATGCAAATGTTACAAACTATGCCGCGAGCTCAACAAGAAGCCTTGGCGCGCCAATACGGTGTTGATCTTGATCAAGTTTTGGGCGGTATTGGCGGCGGTGCTGATTTTCTTCCAAATGATATTGCTCTGCCTGGTGAACCATTAGGTCAGCCTTCCTCACTTGATACGGGAGCTAGCGCATCGCAAAATTTCCAACTGTTCAAGGAAAAATTTGTTGAGTTTGAAAGAGCATTATTAAAAGAAAAAGAAGTGATGAAGCGGTATGGCGTTTCACTATTTGACGGAAAAGTTAGTACCTTTGCACCAACCGACAGCGCTAGTGTGCCAGACGATTATCGTTTGGGCGCCGGAGATCAGCTAGCTGTTCAGCTTTTTGGAAACGAGCATAATCAGCAGTATGATTTAAAAATTACTCGAAATGGTCAGGTTAGTTTTCCGAAGCTAGGGCCAATTACTGTCGCAGGATTGACCTATGAGGATGCTAGAGAACTCATTCGGTCTCGAGTGGCAGCTCAATTTATAGGTACACAGGCAACCGTTTCAATGGGTCGTTTGCGGGCTATTAATATTTTCATGGCGGGGGAAGTAGCGGTACCCGGAGCATACTCAGTGTCGGCATTGACCACAATCACTCAGGCTTTGTTTCAAGCCGGTGGGGTTGGTGATATTGGTGCGTTACGGAATATACAAGTTAAGCGAAATGGCGTCGTTGCTGGGACATTTGATGTTTATCGGTTGTTATTGAAGGGTGATGCCAGTGGTGACCTTAGGTTGCAATCGGGAGATGTTGTTTTTGTGCCCCCTTATACGGGTGTTGTCACCATTGAGGGTTCCGTAAAGCGGCCTATGATCTACGAAATTGCGGACGGTGAATCTGTTGCCGATGCTGTAGCGATGGCGGGTGGTTTGAATCAAGACGCCTACGCTTCTGCCATCGGAGTGGTTAGCAAAGCTATCGGTAAGTCGTTGCCTGGTGCTAAAAATATTGATTTGACTGACTCTGAAAGTGCAAAAACAGTTCTTCGTAATGGTGACAAAATAAGAGTGTCAAAGAGCACTGACAATTTAGGAAATGCGATAACCTTAGAGGGCGCCGTGGTGCGACCGGGAGTCTACGGCTGGATCGAGGGGCAGAGAATTTCCGATATCATTTCGTCGATACCAAGCGATCTAAAACCTTATGCTGACTTGGGCTATGGGCTAGTTGTGCGACAAAAAAATTCACTATTAGATATTGAGGTCCTCCAAATTAATCTGGCAAACGCCATAAATGACGTGGATTCGCAAGACAATATTTTTACCGCTCCGCGGGACAAAATATTGGTGTTTGGATTGCCGAGTGTTGCTGAAGTTTCGGCTCTCGATGCTGCTAATGAAAAGGCAGAGAAATTTAAAGCTCAGTTAAAGAGAATTCAATCTAAAAATGACAGCGCTTCAGGCAATGTAAGCGGACAGCCCAATGCAGAGGATAGCACTGATACTGAAGCTATTAATTTAACCCACTTAAACCCTAATTTTTTACAGACGGTTGTTGCTGAGCGCAACCGTTATCAGCTCCGCACTGAAGCTGAAGTTAGAGCCGAAAAAGAGGTAGAAGCAGAAGCAGAACTTGAAGCTGCATATAAAGCGGTTGAGAGGCTGACGTTGCTAAAGCCCGTCATTAGAAAACTTAAGGCACAGGCGCGTAGCGGTGAGCCTGTGGAAATAGTCTCTATATCGGGCGCAATCAAGTTGCCAGGTGAGTATCCCTTAGGAAATAAAGATACTGTCTCTAAGCTAGTGGCGGCGGCCGGCGGATTAAAAGATAGTGCTTATCTTGATTCTGCAGAATTACGCAGTCTATATCTTGGTCCCAACAAAAATATATTGAGCAGCTACCGTGACTTAAATTTAAAACTAGAGTTGGGTGCATTATCAGGCACTGCATTGCAGTCAAGGGATCATCTGAATGTGAGAGAATTACCCGATTGGAATCCTACCAATGCTGTAACTCTTGAAGGGGAAGTTAGATTTCCAGGGAACTACCGTATACGTAAAGATGAAAGGCTCTTTGATGTGATTAAGCGAGCAGGTGGTCTTACGCAAAGCTCATTCCCGATTGGAGCCATATTTACCCGAGCGTCTATAGCCGAACTAGAGAATAAGAGGTCTAAGCAGTTTGCTCAATCGATTCTTCGCGACTTTGCGTCTTCTCAGCTAACCAAAGAAGATAATAATATACAAATAGAAGAGGTCCAGGCAATCGCTGAAATACTGGAAAATTTCGAGGGTTCTGGGCGTTTATTAGTGGATGTCGAGGCGGCGATGAGTGGTGATAGTTTGGCTAATATAGTCCTTGAAAATGGAGATACTTTAAAAATACCTGAGCAGATTTCTACGGTGACTGTAGTAGGTGAGATTCGGCGTCCAGGCACCCATACTTTTCAGGAAGGGTTAGATCTCGATGATTATTTAGGCTTGTCAGCGGGGCTGACTGCTCGTGCAGAGAATGAAGAGCTCTATATTGTTCGTGCAGACGGGTCCGTGTTGCGGCCAACCACGAGCTGGCTTCGTTTTAAGGGTGGCAATGACTCGATCAGCCCTGGAGATACGATCGTGGTGCCAATAGACGCTGGATATACAGATAACTTAACGCTTTGGCGTGAGGTGACTCAGGTGGTCTTTAATACCACGTCGGGTTTAGCCTCCATGGTATTGTTGACTAGATAATGAGCAAATCAATTGGATTTTGACGTATCGAATCAGCCAACTTTGAATGAATATGATGCCACTATAGGCCTAAGATAGCTTTAACATGTATTCTAGGAGTTATATTTGGCGGCATGCTCTCAGTATTATTGATGTTAATAATGTACTATGGTAGGCAATTTATCGAAAATTAATCCCTACTGTAATTAAGGGTAAGATAGACCTAGATTGATGTGTTGTCTGAAAGGGGAATGTGATTGGAGTTAGTGGCAATGCATCATGGTTAACAGTCTTTTTATTCTCACAGGAAAGGATCTTCTGAAGGTTGCGGCAATGATGCTGCTCGCCACCATCTTTTTTGGCCTTACTGGCCTTGTCATCATGATTATTCTGCAATGGTTTACTCGACAAAGTTATGCCCAAGATAGTGTGGACAAACATGGTATTTCACAAATAGGTGCGTCTAGGCTAGGAGGCTTGGCTATATTACTATGTACGGCTGGTCTATTAGGCGTAGGCACCTACACTGGTCTTATTGATGCTCTGCGAGTCCCCGCCGATGGAGCTCAGCCTTTTGTTTTGCTCGTGGTACTTGCCTGCATGGGGCTTGGGTTAAGCGAAGATCTTTACAATGATTATTTAAGCCCCAGGTTTAGGCTATGGGTGGAATTGATCATTTTTGCCGCGCTGATTGTCTATAGGCCAAAGTTAATTCCCTTGGATCTTGGTGTCTGGGGGTTAGATGCGCTTATGGCAGTGCCCATCATGGGGTGGTTATTAACGGTCATTTTTTGCGTGGGCTTCATTAATGCGGTTAATATGGCCGATGGTGCCAATGGCTTGATGCCGGGTATATTGGCGATCTCATTTAGTCTTTTTTACGCAGAAACAGGCTGGTCGATTTATGCGGCCCTAATGATCAGTTGCGGGCTCTTTGCTATCTTTAATGTGATCTCGGGGCGAATATTCCTCGGCGATGCAGGCTCCCACGGCCTCGGCGCGGCACTGGCGCTATCGGGCTTGTTTTTGTTTAACGAAGGCGTATTTTCGGCTCCCTATTTAGCCGTGTTGCTGGCCTACCCCTGCATCGATTTTGTGTCAGCTATAATGAGACGGCGTTGGGCGGGCAGGGTAATATTTGTGCCCGACAATGATCATTTACATAATCGAATACATTTCCATTTTCAAAAGAGATTCCGTTCAGCAACTTTGGCTAACTCTTTAACGGGTGGTGTGATAGTGGCTTCCAGCGCTGGAGTTGCAATGATGGGCAGCTTGTTAAATTGGTTGCCGACAACCTCTCAACTGTGGGCCCTAGTATTTGTTTTGCAATGCATAGCCTATGTCCTTGCCTTCTATCTGACCGGGTTAGGCCGGCCTATCAGCCAGCATGTTGTTGATGTTTAGTGAGATAAGACATGGTTACAGGCATATTACTTAACCGGCAGGTCGTTAGTCGATCTTGATGCAGGTGAGTTGAGTACACGGTCGGTCATAGCTACCACAAACCATTTTCCCGGAATCTCGGACGTTTTGTAAAAAGCTCACTAGTCAAGGTGAATATTTAAAGATAGTGCCTAAAAAGTGGTATACTACAGCGCGTAATTTCAGGTTAGGAATTCTTCGTTTGAATTCATTTATTCTCTCTTCGCGTGAGCTGTCAAAGCTTGCAGTAATGGCGCTTTTATCAACAGCTGCCTTTGGTCTATCCGGCCTCATTATGATACTAATCATGCAACTAATGACGATGCAAAGTTATGCTACAGATTCAGTTGATAAGCATGGTATATCTGAGGTTAAGGCATCAAGGCTGGGTGGGGTGGCCGTCGCGATCGGCGTTTTGGTATCAATGGGATTCTTATTAATTAATGGCTATCGTGGTAGCAACACTTTGGCGTCATTATGGATATTTTGGCCATTATGGCTGGGAATGTTCGGTTGCTTTTTTCTTGGCTTATTAGAGGATCTGCGCAATAACAGCCTCTCTCCAAGAGATCGTTTGCTTAGTAAGTCTCTCATTCTTTTGATTGTGTTTATATCGTCACCAGATTTGGTGCTCAGCAGTATTGGTCTATGGGGGATTGATTGGCTTCTAGGCTTCTCTTGGATGGCTTTGCTTGTTACTTTATTTTTCTCAGTGGGCTTCATTAATGCAGTTAATACCGTTGATGGAGCTAATGGGCTTGTGTCAGGTATTTTTGCGATCACCTGCTTTATTTTTTCGAATGAAATTGATGGTCTTGCCCTTAAGTCCGGCTTATATGGGGCGAGTCTATTTTTAATCTTTAATGTTATTTCAGGGCGCCTATTTCTGGGTGATGCGGGTTCTTATGGCATTGGCTCGGCTATGTTGTTGAGCGGATTAGTGGCCTTAAATCTTGGTATTGTTTCGTTGCCATTCTTAGCGGCGTTGTATTTTTATCCATGCTTTGACTTTAGCGTCAGCCTTTTACGGCGCTGGCACAGCGGTGCTTCGTTGACTGCACCAGACAATGATCATTTACATAATCGTATTAACGTCTTCTTTAGGGGCATTTTCAGATCAAAAAATATGGCCAACTCGGCAACAGGATTGTCTATCGCACTGGGTAGTTCTGGAATGGTTTTATTTATTTATCTTGCCCATTATATTTCGCTTACCAGTAATCTTTGGCTTTGGGTGTTCGGGTTTCAATGTGCTCTTTACGGCTTGATTTTCATGAACATAGGAAAACTTAAATAAGCGCTAATAGTAGCGGAACTGGTCCACAGAACTCTAGTTTAAACTTGCAATTCTATTCATTTATGCTACTTTGTTCACTCAATGAACAGGCTAAAGGCGCTTTGGTTTTTGCGTTTTAAGGGCTTTCATCAGGATTCTGGTCTAACAGAGTCCTGCGGTAGCCTGCCTGGCTTAATCAACTTCTCGTGCTACCTTTTATTATGACCAATCAAGAGCTCGAATATCGCGTGCTCAAGATACTTGAGCAGCAACCCGATCTCACTCAGCGTCAGTTGGCCGAGGAGTTGGGCGTTAGCTTGGGCAAGACCCATTATTTAGTAAAATCCTTGATTGATGTGGGCTGGGTTAAGTTAGATAACTTTCAGCGTTCAGATGACAAGTGGGGTTATGCCTATTTGCTGACACCTATGGGTATGGTAGAAAAAGCGGCTATCACGGCGCGTTTTTTGATCAGAAAGCAGCGAGAATACAGCGCTCTACAGCTAGAGATCCAGCAACTAAAAGAAGAAGTTAACCAGCAACAAAATCTAAAGCAGGATTAAAAATTTAAATGAGCATCTATAATATTTATGGTATTGGCGCCGCCCTAGTGGACACCGAAGTCGAGGTGTCCGACGCATTCCTATCCAGCGCTAATATCGACAAAGGTGTAATGACCCTGGTTGGTGAAGACCGTCAGTATGAGCTTCTGGCTGCTTTGGCCTCGGTAAGCCACACAATGGACCGTAAGTGCGGTGGCTCTGTGTGCAACTCATTGGTTGCCGCCAGTAGTCTTGGGGCAAGAGCGTTTTTTAGCGGTAAGGTGGCTGATGATAGCGATGGTGAGCTGTACATTAATGACTTAAAGCAGGCTGGCGTAACGTTTCATTCCGCAGGCCAAGACTCAGGTATTACTGGCAAATGCTTAGTCATGGTGACAGATGATGCCGAACGCACCATGAACACCTTTCTGGGTGCCAGTGAAGCCTTGTCAGCACGTGAGATTGATCAGGCCGCTTTGGTTGATTCAGAATGGTTCTACGTTGAGGGCTATCTGGTCACCGACGAGGCAAGAGCAGCGACCGCTAAAGCGGCAGTTGAGTTGGCCAAAGATAATGGCACCAAGATCGCGGTTAGCCTGTCAGATCCCTTTGTGGTTGCTGTCTTTGGTGATGCGCTGCACGATATGATAGGTGATGGGGTTGATCTTATTTTTTGCAATAAAGATGAAGCTATGGCCTTTACTGGTGCCGATAGTCTTGATGCGGCGGCAGAGGCACTTAAGCAATACACTAAAACCTTTGCTATTACTGACGGTGCCAATGGTGCGCTGACCTTTGATGGTAAGAGATTAAATCAGTCTAGTGGCGTTCCAGCGACTGCTGTTGACACTAATGGCGCTGGGGATATGTTTGCCGGAACCTTTTTATATGCCATTACCTCTGGCAGGGACTATAGTTGGGCGGCAAATCTGGCCAATGACTGTGCCGCGAGAGTGGTCGCAAGGTTTGGTCCGCGGCTTGACCAGTCAGACTTTGATAAAATTAAGAGTAAATTTGGTATCTAGTGTGTGGTGGTAGAGTATAGCCGCCCAAGCCTCGATTCAAGGGTTAAAGCGTATGATCGCTAAAATCAAAAAAGCAGTGATTCCCGTAGCCGGTCTGGGTACGCGCATGTTGCCGGCGACTAAGGCAATACCAAAAGAGCTATTACCGGTGTATGACCGCCCCATTATCGAGCACGTGGTTCAGGAAGCTATTGCTGGTGGCATCACTGAAATTATATTGGTGACACGCAGCGGCAAAGAGGCTATTGAGAACCATTTTGATGCTCATTATGAGCTTGAGCATCGTTTGGAAAAGAGGGGCAAAGAGACGATTCTTGGCACTGTTAAGAATATTCTGCCAGAAGGGATTAGGGTGACCTCTATCAGGCAAAGCGACGCCTTGGGTCTTGGGCACGCCGTACTTTGTGCAAAGCACCTTCTTAATGGCGAGCCCTTCGCGGTGTTGTTGCCCGATGTTCTGGTGCTTGATAAACAATCAAGGGGCAAGAATTATAGCTTTGCCCAGTTGGTGCGTGCCTTCAATAATACCGGCATTGGTCAGGTCATGGTCGAGGCTGTGAAGCCTGATATGGTAGACAATTATGGTATCGCGGACCTAGGTGATAAAACTATAAAGCCCTTTAAAAGCATCAAGCTTAGAGGGTTGGTTGAGAAGCCCTCACCAGAGGATGCACCATCTAACTTGGCGGTGCTTGGACGTTACATACTTCCGGCCAGTGTCCTTGACTTATTGGAGATCACGGTTGCAGGAATCGGCGGTGAGATACAGCTTACTGATGCGTTAGACGAATTACTAAAGAGTGAAGGCCTTAACATTTTCGAAACAGATGCAACGACCTTCGATTGTGGTAATAAGCAAGGCTTCTTGGGAGCCAATGTTGCTGTGGGTATCCATGACCCTAAGATCAAAGAGTATATAAAGGCACTTATCGAGGCTTCTGAGCATTAGATCCCCGATAAAAACTATTATCGGAATGTTTCTACTTTAATTCTTATCGGACTCGGTTACCTAGGGTTCCTTTCCTTTTTAAGCTATTAACTTATCTGAGAATTCAATAGTGGATGTATTATCTAAAAAACTGATGGCTCTACTTGGTCCCAAAGGTTGGATTGTTCCTGAAGATTGCCTGCCATGGCAAAGAGATTGGTTGGATCAATACGGGGAAGTTCCCTTGGGTGTAGCGCGCCCTGAATCAACCGCTGAGGTGTCGGAGGTGCTTCGTCTCTGTGGCGCTGAGGGCGTTCCAGTTGTACCTCAGGGCGGTAATACTGGACTTGTCGGAGCGGGGGTCCTTGACAAACCTGGAGGCGTAATTATTTCACTTGGGCGAATGAATGCGATTTCAGTTCCCGACTCATCAGGTGACACTATCTTGGTGGAAGCTGGAGCTATTTTGGAGCATGTGCATGCATCTTTAGAGGGTACTGGCTTGATGTTTCCAATGCATCTAAGTTCAGAGGGGAGCGCACAGGTTGGTGGGTTAGTTGCTACAAACGCTGGTGGTAGTCATGCGTTTCGTTACGGAATGATGCAAGACTTGGTGTTAGGCTTAGAGGTGGTGCTAGCTGACGGCTCTGTGTGGGATGGGATGCGTGCCGTACAAAAAGATAATGCCAGCTATCAGCTAAGTAAACTTTTTTGTGGCTCAGAGGGAACTCTTGGGATCGTAACGCGCGCCATCCTAAAGTTATCACCTAAACCAAGACAGCAACTCACTGCTTTGCTCGCGGTCAGAGAGGCGCCAGGGCTGATTAAACTGGCAGCGAAGTTAAGAGCGGAGAGTGGTGAATTCTTAAGCGCAATGGAATTTTTCTCGGATGTTGGTTTGGATATTGCCCTTCAAAATATCCCTAATCTTGTTTTTCCATTGCAGAGCCGAACATCGTTTTATTTGCTTGTAGAAGTGGGCTCATGCTCGATGCAAGTTCCACTTGATTCAATTTTAACCGAGGTTATGACCTGGGGCATGAATAATGGTATTGTTGCTGACGGGGCTTTAGCTATGTCCGCAGCTCAGAGGGCGGTCTTTTGGCGGCTGCGCGAGGAGCAACCAGAGGGGCAGCGACGACTGGGAGCTCAGATCAAGCATGACATATCAGTTCCTCCTGCCCAGCTGGTTAATTTTTTAGATCGTGCGAGTTTCGAGTGCATTGAGATTCTTGAAGGAGTAAGGATCAATCCATTTGGCCATCTAGGAGATGGCAACATTCATTTTAATCTTTCACCGCCTCTGGGGCAGCGAGATTTTTTGGGTCTCGATAGTGAATTTTCCATCATGTTAGCAAAATTAGCCGCCGGTATGGGAGGAAGCTTTGCAGCAGAGCATGGGGTTGGTAGGGCGAAAATTATTTTGGCAGATCTTCTGCGAAATCCAGTGGAACGGGCGCTGATGGCGCGCATAAAAATTTCAATGGACGATGCTAATTTACTCAATCCTGGCGTATTAGTTTCTGTTTGATGATAGTTGATAGTTGATAGTTGATAGTTGATAGTTTGAGTACCTGTAAAACATTTTTAGACGTTAGAGGTATCTTTATAGAATTGCCGTTTGAAAGTGGATATATATATCTGAAATATAGGCTGAATTTTTTGGTTGGACGAAATTACTTAATATAACAAAAGGGTTTGCTATGCAAGTAGAGCGAGATGAATTTCAAAAGTTTGAAGATGTTGATTTAATAGAGCTATTTAAGGTTATTTGGGTGGGAAAGTGGAAGGTCATTTTTGTGACTAGCATTGCTGCGATATTGTCTGTTGTTTATTCACTTTCCTTACCCAATGTGTATAGATCTGAGGCTTTACTGACAACGGTGGGTGAAAGCTCAGGCGGAATGTCTGGTGGGCTAGGCCAGCTTGGAGGGCTGGCAAGTATGGCTGGTGTTTCATTAGGCAAAGATGGTGTCGATGACGTAACCCTTGGCTTAGCCACATTAAAGTCCCGGATATTTCTAACGGATTTTATTACACGTAGAGATATTCTAGTGCCTTTAATGGCTCGTAAAGCCCCGGGTTTTCTAGGATCATGGGATGATGGAAAACTTGAAATCAATAATGAAGTATATGATCTAGAGAAAAAGGTCTGGCAAGAGCAAAAACCTGGATTGCAAGCTGCTTATAGTGCGTTTATGAATATATTGTCAGTGGAGACAAATCATGAAAATGATCTAATTAAGGTAGCGATTAAAAGTCAGGATCCGGCTTTAGCTCAGCAGTGGATGAGTTGGTTGATAAAAGATTTAAATGATTCCATTAGAGATCGGGAAGTTAAGGAAGCGAAGAGGGCTATTGCTTTTCTAAATAAGCAGTTGGAAGCCGAAATGCTGCTGGAAATGCGAGCCATGTTTTTCCGCTTAATTCAAAAGCAAACCGAGATTATTATGCTTTCAAATGTTAGGACGGATTACTTATTCAGGATTATTGATCCGGCGATAATTCCGGAGATTAAGTCTTCACCTAATAGAGCCTTAACCTGCATTTTAGGGACTTTGTTTGGTGGTTTTTTATCTGTACTTATGGTGTTTTTGATGAATTTTTTGTCAAAAAGAAGAGATCATTAGATGAAATATGGTGCCTTCTTCTTGGTTTCTAGTAATGCTTGTAATTTTTTTTAAAGCTAAATGCTGAATATCAACGGCCAAATTTTTAGCTTTAGGTTTTCATTGTTACAACCTCACGGAGGGTAAAAATAAATAGCATGGCTGAATCGATGACGGAAATTTTAAGCAGCTTTTGGAGCCATGTTTCTGGTCAAAGACGTCGGCAAGCTGGACTATTACTGCTACTGGCTATTTTAACGTCCTTCGCAGAAATGGTTAGTCTGGGAGCGGTACTTCCGTTTATTGGTGTACTAACTCAGCCGGATAAGGTCATGGCTTATCCATTTGTGGCTGAAATTGCTCAGTTCTTTAAAGTTGAGAGTGATAGTGAGTTCGTACTGTTATTGACTTTAGGTTTTGGGTTGGCTGCCATAGTAGCAGGAGTTTTGCGCTTGTTACTACTTTGGGGAACTCTGAATTTAGGAAATACGACGGGGGCTGACTTGAGTGTCGAGGTCTATAAGCGGACGCTTTATCAGCCTTATATGGTTCATATTCAGCGTAGCAGCAGTGAAGTGATTAGTGGTATTACGCAAAAAGTAGGTACGGCGACATCGGTGTTGATTTCATTAGTGACTGTGATTACTTCGTTATTTTTATTTGTGTCTATTTTAGTTACCTTAATCCTCGTAGATCCCGTGGTTGCCTTCTTTTCAGCCGTAAGTTTCGGCTCTGCCTATGGTGTTATCGCATGGTTTACTCGGAAAAAGTTAGTTGCTAATAGCCTCATTACCGCAGATGAGCAGAGTCGGGTCGTCAAGGCTCTGCAAGAAGGTCTTGGAGCGATTCGAGACGTTCTTTTAGATGGCACTCAGAATGTATATATTGATGTTTATAGGAAAGCTGTGATTAGGCTCCGTCGGGCCAGCGCTGAAAATGCGTTTATAAATCAGGCTCCCCGATTTGCTATGGAAACGTTAGGTTTAGTATTAATTTCTTTCTTTGTACTCATTCTTAGTGGTCGCTCAGGAGGTATTGCTGGCGCCCTACCAATATTGGCAATGATTGCCTTCGGTGCGCAAAGGCTTTTGCCTTTAATGCAGATATTATACGGAAATTGGGCATTAGTGGCGGGGAGCAAAGCGGCTTTAATTGACGTTCTGGACCTGCTGGAACAAGATATGCCTAGTTATGCAAGTGTAGAATCTTTTCCAGCTTTGAGTTTTAAAAAGTCAATTTGCTTTGATAATGTGAGTTTTTCGTATGGTAAAAATTCAAAACCGGTGCTTAATGGGCTTAATTTTAGTGTGGAAAAAGGCTCTTGCGTTGGAATAATTGGAAGCACTGGGAGCGGGAAGAGTACAGCGCTAGATCTTATGATGGGGTTGCTTGTGCCAACCGAAGGTTTTGTCAAAATTGACGGTAAAGCAATAATTTCGGCTCAAGAGCAAGCATCATGGCAGAGATTAGTTGCTCATGTACCTCAGAGCATTTTTCTTAGTGATGCCACAGTAGCTGAGAATATAGCGTTTGGTGTTCCTAAAGATGAAATTGATCTTAACCGGGTTCGCGATTCAGCGAAAAGAGCTCAAATTGCTAACTTTATAGAGAGCGGCCCAGAGGGATATGGCGCTTTTGTTGGAGAGAGAGGCGTGCGACTTAGTGGTGGTCAACGTCAACGAATTGGTATTGCGCGCGCGTTGTATAAAAATGCTAGCGCTTTGGTTTTTGATGAGGCGACAAGTGCCTTAGATGACGAAACTGAAAAGGCCGTTATGAGCACTATTGATGATCTTAGTGGGGATCTTACATTGTTTATAATAGCTCATCGGTTGACGACGCTCAAAAACTGTAATCAAGTCATAGAGTTGAAATCAGGTCTTGTTAGCCGAATAGGAAGTTATCGGGATTTAATTGATACTCAAAAATCAAATTAATATTCCGAATTAAATTGCTCGTTTCATTCTATGTATTATTTATGCTAACAGGTTCGCGACTCGCGATTTTTTTGTAGAACGTAAGAGGATTTAGCTGTCAAAACTTTTTTAATTACTGGCGGTGCAGGATTTATCGGTTCTGCACTAATTCGTCATATCATCAATGATACCAGCTTCAGAGTCGTCAATATTGACAAGCTGACCTATGCTGGGAATCTGAGTTCTCTCGAGTCGATAGAAGGTAATGAACGGTACGTATTTGAAAAAGTGGACATCTGTAATGATATCGAGATTAAACGTATTATTAATCATTATCAGCCTAGTATTGTAATGCACCTAGCCGCGGAATCCCATGTGGATCGCTCCATCGAAGGGCCTAGTGAATTTATCCAGACTAACATTATGGGCACCTATCAGCTACTTGAGCAATCAAGAGCCTACTACTCAAATTTGGATGATCGTAAAAAAGATGAATTCAGATTTCACCACATATCTACCGATGAGGTTTATGGTGATCTAGCAGCAACAGAGCTTCTTTTTACTGAAAACACACCTTATAATCCGAGCTCTCCGTATTCAGCTTCAAAGGCAAGTTCCGATCATTTAGTAAGGGCCTGGCAACGAACATTCAATCTTCCCACTTTAATCACGAATTGTTCTAATAATTATGGTCCTTATCAATTCCCAGAAAAACTCATACCGTTAATGATTCTTAATGCATTAGAGGGAAAAAACCTTCCAATTTATGGTGACGGCAACCAAATAAGGGATTGGCTATATGTGGATGATCATGCAAGAGCATTACTGTGTGTCGCGCTTAGAGGGAAAATTGGTGAAACCTACAATATTGGTGGCCATAATGAGATGAAAAATATTGAGGTGGTAAAAATAGTTTGTTCTATATTAGATGAATTATCCCCTAGTAATATTAAAGGTGTCACAAGCTATGAACAGTTAATTACTTATGTAGACGATAGAGTTGGCCACGATGTTAAGTATGCTATTGACGCATCTAAGATCGAAAATGAATTAAATTGGATGCCTCGTGAAACTTTTGAAACTGGCATTAGAAAGACCGTTCAATGGTATTTGGATAATGCGGTATGGAGAGAGCACGTCCAAGATGGTAGTTACCATGGTCAAAGATTAGGTGGTATAAAAGTATGAAGGGAATTATTTTAGCTGGAGGTTCAGGGACAAGACTGTATCCACTTACAAAGGCAGCATCAAAACAATTATTACCAGTGTATGACAAGCCTATGATTTATTATCCGTTGGCAACATTAATGCTGGCAGATATTAGTGAAATTTTGATTATCACGACAGAGGAAGATAATAAAAGGTTCACTGATTTATTGGGTAATGGCGATCACTTGGGAATAAATATATCTTATGAAATACAAGATAAACCTGGAGGATTACCTGAGGCATTTATCATTGGAGAGGATTTTATAGGGGATGATAGGGTCTGTCTTATTCTTGGCGATAATATTTTTCATTCTGATAGATTCATCAATCAACATGTGGTGCCTAATATCTCCAATGATAAGTCAGTTATCTTTGGTTATCGGGTAAGAGACCCTGAGAGATATGGGGTGGTGGAAGTTGATGCCGACTTTAATATTGTATCTATTGAGGAGAAGCCAGAAAATCCAAAATCTAATTATGCTATAACTGGACTATATATGTTTAGCAATGATGTTTGTCAGGTTGCAAAAAATTTGACAGTTTCCTCGAGGGGGGAATTGGAAATAGTTGATGTTATTAAACACTATCTAGGTAAGGGGGAGCTAAAGCTAGAAACTCTTGGCAGGGGCATCGCGTGGCTTGACACAGGAACGCATGAGAGTTTACTTGATGCGTCTAATTTTATTGAGGTATTGGAAAATAGACAAGGTTTAAAGATATCCTGTATTGAAGAAATCGCGCATCAAAAAGGGTGGATATCAGATGCACAACTGGAATCTATTGCGAAATCTTTAGAGAAAAATAGTTATGGTGAATATCTTATGTCATGTTTAGATAATTAGTTGTTTATAAATAACGAGTGTTGGTTAGATTAAAAAGGTCTGATATGAAAAAGAAAGCTATTGTGACAGGAGCTAATGGAAAACTTGGAAGAGTTTTCGTAGAGTCTTTAGTTTCGAAAGGATACTTTGTTTATGCAATAGACATAACAATAGAAGGATTTGAACATTCAGATAATATTCAGTTGGTCCAATTAGATATTACTGATCAAGAGGCTGTTCATGCTTTTTTCTTATCTGTTCATGATTTGAGTTTGTTGATAAATAATGCAGGCATTGGCGTTTTCACTCCTTTTGAAGATAGAACAGCTGCCGAGTTCAAGAAGGTTATGGAGGTAAATTTGCTCGGTTCCTTTTTAATGTCACAGTCTGCTATAAAAATTATGAAGCAAATAGGTAGAGGAAAAATTATTAATATCGCGTCTATTTATGGTTCTACAAGTAGTGACGAGCGTATATATGGCGATAGTGGAAGAAATAATTCAGAAGTTTACTCGGCTACCAAAGCTGGGGTGATAAATATGACTAAATACATGGCTGCCCATTTTGGTAAATACAATATTCAAACAAATGCTATATCTCCTGGTGGTATTTATAGCCAGCAATCTGACGATTTTGTGACAAATTACGAGTACAAAACGCCAATGCAAAGGATGGGAAATATCGAGGATTTACTCAGCACGCTGTTTTATCTTATATCGGAAGATACAACCTATACAAACGGTCAGAATATATCAGTTGATGGAGGATTTTTAGCTTGGTGAAAATGGTATATGTGCTTGGAGGAGGAGTTACAGGCTTAGCGGTTGCCTATGAGCTCTTGAAGCTTGGGCAAAAAGTAGAGATTATTGAGAAAAGTCCTAGTTTAGGTGGATTGGCCAAGACCGAAAAATGGAAGGGAAGGCCTATTGATATGGGCCCCCATATTTATCATACGCCAGATAAAGATATTCAGGGCTATTGGTTGACCGAATTTGAAGGTCTTTTCCATGAGAGAGAACATTGGGCCAAGAATCTAAAGAATAATAAGTTTTATGATTACCCGATCTCTAGGGAGTTTATAAATAGTCTTCCCGATGATATGAGAGAAAAAATTAATAATGATCTAGCTAAATCCGACCCTGATGCCTTGTCTCGGGCCAGCAATTATTATGAGTATACTAGGGCTCTTGCGGGAGAAACGCTGCAAGAGCTTTTCTTTACGCAATATCCTGAAAAGCTTTGGGGTATGTCTACCAAAGATCTGGATGCTAATTGGGCTCCCAAAAGAGTGCAAATTACTGAGGAGCGCCGTGCATTTTATCAAGGTCAGTGGAGTGCTGTAGGCAACGAAGGAAGTGGGACGATCGTAAGTAGTCTTGAGAAAAAAATCATTGCCCTTGGTGGTGTATTTAAGCTGGGAGAGGCCATTGAGCGAGTTGAGCAAAATAACGGTGATACCATAGACCGTATTATTACCGACAAGCGCGAAATTGATATCATGCCTGTTGATCTAGTAATCAACACAACATCATGTACGATTTTCTCCAGATTTATAGGAACTAAAACGAATCTCAAATACAGGGGTGTAATTTTGGTCATGCTGGAGTTGACAACCGCAACAGTTTTACCGGAGGGGGTTGATTTCATTTATGTTGATGATAAAGAAATTTATTTTAATCGGGTATCAGACCAAAATTCATTTATTAAGGATCCATCGTTAGATGCGACAATCATGTGTTGTGAGATAACTTATTCACGGAATGATAAGTATGATGTTATGCCGGAAGATCAACTGACGCGAGAGGTAAAAGATCAATTCACGGGGCTCGGTTTGTGCGCTTCGGATCAAATTGTCGACTACAAAGTCATCAAATTACCTGAGGTATATCCGATGTATTTTAAGGGATATCAAGCAGCGCTAAATCAAACGCGGGAAAAATTCGATAAAATAAGGAATTTGTATACCCTAGGCAGTCTTGCCGAATTCATATATGCCGACTTACAAATATTATTCAGTAAAGCCATTGATCTTGCCCAGGTCATTACCGATAAAACATTTAAGGTTAATGGAATTGATAAAACGAATCCACGACTTGAGTTTAATAAAGTTGTGCGGATTCGAGATAAAAGTATAGGTGCAGGCCATAGTACTTTTCTGATCGCGGAGATTGGCCTTAATCACAACGGAAATATAGCTCTGGCTAAAGAGTTAATAGATGCTGCAATTTTAGCTGGCGCTGATGCTGTTAAATTGCAGTCGTATAAAGCTAAATATCGAGTCGCCGAATATGGCAAGACTTCTCGCTATGTTGAAAAAGTCTTGGGGACGGAGGAAACTGATTATGAGATGCTCAAAAAAAGTGAACTTAGTAAGAAACAAACAGCAGAGCTTTTTGATTATGCCAAGGATCGAACGATTATTTTCTCGGCACCATTTGATTTAGAGAGTGCGGACGAGCTAGCAGAGTTGGGTGTTGATTGTTATAAGATAGCTTCTTTTGATCTGGTAAACTTGCCGCTTATTAGAAAAGTGGCGGCTACTAATAAGCCCATGATTATATCTACGGGGATGGCATATCTTTCTGAAGTCCAGGATGCACTTATGGAAGTGGCTAAGTGCGGTAATCCTAACGTGATTTTAATGCAGTGTACCTCATCATACCCTTGTCCTCCTGAAAGTATGAATATCAAAGCAATAGATACCATGAGGGTAGCTTTTAACAATTTGCCCGTAGGGATCTCAGATCATGTTATTGGGGATATGGTCAGTTTGGGGGCGGTTGCGAGAGGGGCGAATATAATTGAAAAGCACTTCACTTCGGATAAAGAGATGGAAGGGCCCGACCATATTTTGTCAATGTTGCCTGCAGAATTTGCTGAGATGAAGGAGCGTGTGGTAATTGTTGAGAAGTCTTTGGGCGACGGCATTAAACAGCCATCTGCTAACGAAGTAGCTTCTATTATACGATTTAGAAAAACAATGTATACGAAGCATGCCATCAAAAAAGGCTCGATAATCAATTTTGACGACATTATCTATACCGCGCCTGCATACGGAATCTATGCAAAATATGAGGATATAGTCCTCGGTCAAATCATCACTCGGGATATAGCTGAGAATACGCCGATTACTTGGGATTTACTGGGCGGCCCTTCTGGTGGATGAGGACTTTTTAAACTCAGTTCTTGAAAGAATACTTGAGCTTAAATCCTTTGAGAAAAAGACTGTTTTTTCAATATCGACTACTACAAAGCAAGAAGATAGTGCTTATTTAACTCCAATTCGAGTTTGTAAAGATTTCGTGCTTGCGGGTTGTATCATTTTCGATCAAAAGAACCTCTCTAGTTTATTGGGAAAAATTGATGGTAGCGTAGATATTATTTTATGTGATAGTGAAAAAACAATCCCTTTGCATGCTAAAGAGTTAAATCATGCACCAGTTGAAAAGTCGGAAAAAGTAACGATATCAGATGTTGGCTTTCAAACTATTAAAAAGTCAGATATTTTTGAGTTTAAACCAAACGATTTGACTGTTAATGCAGCTTGGTGTTTTTTAAGTCAACGAATGAAATATCTAAGTGGAAAGAAAATCTGCATCCTGGGTGCAGGTAATATTGGGTCGAAATTGGCTTTGAAGTTAGTTGAATGCGGTGCTGAAATCTGTATTTATCGCAGAAATATGGAGAAAGGCAATCTTATTATTAATGGGTTAAATTTAATTAGGCCCGAATCTGTCAACACTAAAATCCAATTTTATTCAGATGCAGCACAAGCATCGTCAATGGCAGATGTTTTAATAGGTACGTCTAGTGGTTTTCCTATTATTGATGAGAATATAGTCAATAACCTGAGGAGGGATTGTTTAATTATTGATCTTGGTAAAAATAATTTGACCAAAAATGCTATAAAAATCGCCACGGAATATTCGATGAATATCTATCGAACCGATGTGTCGCCCGCTATTGAGTCATTTGTTTACGAATTATTAAAAACTCAAGATATTTTGAAGCACTCTTGCGGAAAGAAACATTTAGATTTTTGCAGTATTGTCAGTGGAGGTTATTTTGGTGGATGCGGAGACATTGTAGTTGATAGCATCGGGAGCCCAAACCGAGTGTTAGGAGTGGCTCAAGGTAATGGAGTATTAAAGCAGGTCTTAAACGCAACAGATAAAGATAATATAAAAAAACTTAAAGATTATTTTACTATTGAATAGTAGTTTTATTGTGGATGATATGATCGAAAACATATTCCAAGCATTATGGTTACTGTAGCTTGGGGAAAAGCTTTATAAAATAGAACCCTAGTATGAAGATAATCACAATAATACCAGCAAGAGGCGGAAGTAAGTCCTTGCCAAAAAAGAACATCCTTTCGTTAAAAGGAAAGCCATTACTGTGTTATTCGGTAGACTATTCATTGAGATCGCAACTGGTAACATCTACTGTTGTTTCAACTGACTCTCAGGAAATCGCTGATATTGCGAAAAGTAGTGGAGCTTCAGTTCCATTTTTACGACCGGGTGAATTTGCTCGGGATGACACAAGAGATTATCCGGTCATAAGGAACGCTTTAGATTTTTTTGAAGGTCAAGGTAAGATTTTTGATTTGTATATTTTATTGAGGCCTACCTCACCGCTTCGGCCGCCTGGGCTAATTGAAAAGGCCCTTGAAATTCTTGAGAATAATATTGATGCTACTTCAGTTAGAAGTATGGCGAGAATTAAAGAACATCCTTATCGAGTGTGGAAACAGGACGATGACGGGAGTGTTTGTGGCTTTATTGAGAGTGAGGTCGAGCCATACAATATTCCAAGACAGGAGTTACCTAAGCTTTATTTTCAGACTGGTGATATTGAGGTTATTCGGAGAGAAACTATAATTAATGGCTCGATTTCTGGAGATCGTGTATATCCGTTAATCATTAAGCATGAAGATATGATTGATATTGATAGCAAATCAGACTTTGATCGGGCAGAAAAATTAAATGCTGATAGGTAACCAACTAGCTCTTGGAACAGCAAAATTGGGAATGCCAGCATATGGTTACTCAGATGGGTATGCTTTAGTGGATCCGGTGAGTTTTATCTTGAGGTCACTAGTTCGCGGAGTAAGATTTATTGACACTTCCCCCCGTTATGGCAATAGTGAGGAATTAATTGGAAAAGCATTAAGTCTAAGCAAAAAAAAACCATCTATTAGCACAAAAATTGATAATCTCGTGTCAAAATCAAGTAGTACCCCGAATGCAATGATTAAGTCGATTAACGAATCTATCAGTAAACTGAATGCACCCATTGATATTTGCTACTTACACCAGAATGATATCGAAATCATTTCTGACAGGCACGTTCACGAAGGAATTAAAGTATTAAAAGATAGTAACTTGGTTAAAGAGGTTGGAACCTCTGTTTATTCTCAAGAGGAGTTAATATACTCGTTAGATTGCGGTGTCTATGACTGGATCCAGATCCCAGTTAACATCCTAGACACTTCCTTTTATCGTATAGCAAGTAATCACGTTTCTGCAATCAAAATTGCAGCGAGGTCAGTGTTTTTACAAGGAGTTATATTTAATGATGAAAGGGCTCGTATGAATATCAAAGATCATTCTGAGTTGCTAGTTACGTTAGATCACTTACGGGGATTATGCTCTGACTTTGGCTTAACCATGCAGCAACTTTCGGTTGCATACTTGTCATCGCTAGAAAGAATCAATCAAATAATCGTTGGAACAATTTCTGATGATAAATTGAGTGAAAATATGGCTTCTACAAAAATACAATTAAATGAATTATTAATAGCCTCTATCGAAGAAATTTCCTCTGGATCAAAATCTTGGAGTAATCCTAGAAGCTGGCAATCATGAACCTTATCAATAAAATTTTACTAAATTTATTCTCCACATCAATTAAAAAAAATACGAAATTTAAAGATGTACATAAAGGTGAAAGCTGTTACATATTCGGGAATGGTTCTTCATTAAAGTATTATGATTTGAAATTATTTAATGATAAGGCGTCTATAGGTTGCGGCGCTTTGTTTGCTCATAAGGACTTTAAAGATCTGAACCTTAAATATTATTATGTTGCCCATCCTTTGTTCTTTTATAAATTTTGGAAAAATCCATATAGTAAACGTTATGAGAAAAATAAAGTTGGAGAGTTTTATAGGAAAAAGATGACCCTTTTTCCAGAGACGCAATACTTCACGAGTTTAAGTAACTACTTTGGGATTCGAGGAGACAACATCAATTATGTGTATCATTTTGGGCAGGTAGATGAGTTAATTGTCGGTAGCCAAATGGATGAGGTCTTCTCTATGATGGAGGGATCTATGATGGGAATGATTGGCGTAGCGTTATACCTAGGATATACGGACATCACTTTGGTGGGTTGTGACTATACCTTCTCCCCGAAGATGCATGGACATTTCTATGAGAGGGGTCCAGAGAAAAGCAGTCAAGGGTCAGCATTTTTAGGTAAAACTTTAAATTTGATTAAAGACAAAGTAACTCTCCGCACTATAACTCCTAACGAAGAGTTTGGGGGTAATGTACTCCCATCTATTACTTATAAAGAGCTTGTGGGAGATGATCCTGTGTATAAAGGTAATAACAAGATTTTATCTGAAGAAGATCTGAAAGAGTTAGATTCAATGGGTATGGAGTACAAAATATATTAGCTTTTAAAGCGATTATTACCTAACTTCGCGTGGATTTTAATAAATTAAAAGAATGTTTATTAGGTGTTAGACTTAAACTTTAATGCTGTAAATAATTAATCGGTTTGTTCAGAGAAAAAGTACGCAAACACTGCCATGATGAAGAATACTGCAATATGGTTATACCGCTGATTTTTTTGACTGATAAAACAAGTAAACAGGTAAATTTATAATGAAAAAAATTAATTATGGCCGTCAAGACGTAAGTGAGGCGGATATAAACGCAGTGATATCTGTATTACGTTCGGACTGGCTGACGCAGGGTCCAGTAGGCAAACTATTTGAGAAAACTATCGCTGCATATTGTGGGGCTGAGTTCGCGGTAGCGACTAATAGTGCCACGGGAGCATTACATATTGCCTGTTTAGCGTTGGGAGTTGGAAAAGGTGATGTTGTCTGGACATCCGCTAATACCTTTGTTGCCAGTTCAAATTGCGCGCTTTACTGCGGGGCATCGGTAGATTTTGTTGATATAGATCCAGATACTTATAATCTCAGCGTCGAGTGTTTATCAGAGAAGCTGGTGAGTGCGGAGAAACTTGGTAAGTTGCCTAAAGTAGTTATTCCTGTCCATTTAAATGGACAATCCTGCGATATGGCAGGAATAAGTGCTTTGAGTGAAAAATATGGTTTCAAAATAATTGAGGACGCGTCACACGCTGTCGGTGGCAAGTATAAAAATGAGTGTGTTGGTAACGGACGTTATAGTGATATTACAGTATTCAGTTTTCATCCTGTAAAAATAATTACAACGGGTGAGGGAGGAATGGCAGTAACTAATAGTGAAAGCTTGGCCAGACGTTTAATGCTATTTCGTAGCCATGGTATCACCAGTTCCGAGAGTGAGATGGACATCCGACCCTCAAATGAAATTTGGAATTATCAACAAATTGAGCTAGGTTTTAACTATCGAATGACTGATATTCAAGCTGCGCTGGGCTTGAGCCAAATCGAGAGATTAGATGAGTTTGTAGCACGGCGGCATGCCATCGCAAAGAGGTATGATAAAGAATTGGGGAGCCTACCCCTACTAACACCATTTCAAAGTCCGGATACCTATTCAGCATATCATCTCTATCCTATCCGTTTGTTGCTCAAAAAAACACATATAAGTCAGAGAGAAATGCACGATAAGATGCAAAGCCTTGGTATAAATGTAAATTTACATTACATTCCTGTATATCGTCAGCCATATTATGAGCGTCTAGGGTTTGAAAAGGGCTATTGTCCCGAAGCTGAGAAATATCACGAGGATGTAGTTAGTATTCCTATGTATCCCTCACTCAAAGATATAGAGCAAACGAAGGTGATTAAAATTATCCAAGAGCTTATAGGATGAGCCGAATCGCTCTTGGAACTGTTCAGTTTGGCTTGAACTATGGTGTAGCCAATAATGCCGGAAGAGTATGCGGTGGCGAGGCTAACGCTATACTCGAGGTTGCTAAAAAAAACGGTATTGATGTTTTGGATACCGCAATATTGTATGGAGATAGCGAAAAAACTTTAGGGCAATTAGGAACTTCTGGTTTTAACATTATCACTAAATTGCCTGCATTGCCTGAAGGTCAAGTTAATGCCTATGATTGGGTTAGGCAGCAAGCACAAGATTCATTAAATCGTTTGGGCGTAGAGAGTTTGCATGGACTCCTATTACATCGTCCAAACCAGCTCTTGGGGGGAAATGGGGCTGAAATATATCGTGGGTTACAATCATTAAAGGGTGATGCTTTGGTCAATAAAGTAGGTCTATCCATATACTCTTCAAGCGGGCTCGTTGATATGTTTGGCCGTTATAAATTTGATATTATACAGGCACCATTTAATTTGATCGATCGAGAACTAGATACTTCGGGATGGATGGATAGGCTGAAAGATCTTGATGTTGAAATTCACTCACGCTCAGCTTTCCTTCAAGGTCTTTTACTAATGAATGAAGCTGATATTCCTGCTAGATTTTTTGCTTGGAGGGGTCTATTTAAAAAATGGCACCGATGGGTAGAAGAATTTGGGTGTACTAAACTTGAAGCATGCATGGCTTTTCCCTTGCAATATCCTCAAATCGATAGAGTTATTGTAGGCGTGGATACGGCTCGCCAACTGGGCCAAATTATTGAGGCTACAGGGGATATATCAATAAATAATTTTCCTGACATACAGAGCTCGGATCAAAATTTAATTAATCCTGCGAATTGGTCTGACTCATGAAAACTGTTCTATTAATCCAAGCGAGGATGGGGTCGACTCGGCTCCCAGGCAAAGTATTGAGATCTATCGTCGGACGACCAATGATAGAGTTAATTTTGACTCGACTATCTCTATGTAAAGAAGTGGACCAGTTGATAGTCGCCGCCTCCGAAGAAAGTGAAAATGACGAATTACAAGCTGTAGTAGAGGGTAATGGATATAGTTGCACAAGAGGTAGTGAGAAGGATGTGCTCAAACGATTCTATGAATCAGCAAAGGTGGCCAGTGCAGACATTGTTGTCCGTATTACGGGAGATTGTCCGTTAGCAGATCCAGCCTTGATTGATCAATGTATCCAAGAATTTAGGCAACGGAATGTTGATTACTTCTCGAACGTTAGTCCTGTAACTTACCCAGATGGCCTAGATGTTGAAGTTATGACCATAGGATCACTTGAGCGAGCAAATAATGAAGTTACTACTGATTATGACCGGGAACATGTCACACCCTATATTAGACGCTCTGAATTCTTTAATAAGGCCTCCCTTGTTAACGATAGCGACTTTTCGGACTCCAGATGGACCGTCGATGAACCCGAAGACTTAGCGGTCATATCTGCGGTGTTTGAGCACTTTTCTCCCGATCTTTTTTTCTCGTGGCAGAGAGTACTGGAACTGCAACTGGCTCAGCCTGAGTTATTTAAGCTTAACAACCATATTATGAGAAATGAAGGCGCAGTTATGGGTTCAGGGCAAAAACTTTATAAAAGGGCAAAGCAAATTATACCAGGCGGCAATATGCTGCTCTCAAAACGACCAGAAATGTTTTTGCCTGATCATTGGCCTGCTTATTTCAGTAAAGCGAAAGGATGCAATGTTTGGGACTTAGATGACAAAGAATATATAGATATGTCGATAATGGGGATTGGTACTAATATTTTAGGTTATGGACACCCTGAAGTAGACGAAGCTGTTTTGAAGTGTGTTAAAGACGGTAATATGTCGTCTTTAAATTGCCCTGAAGAAGTTTACTTGGCGGAAAAATTAATTGAGATCAACCCCTGGGCTGATATGGTCCGCTTTGCAAGGGCTGGTGGCGAAATAAATTCTATCGCTATTCGTATAGCGAGAGCTTACACGGGTAGAGATAAAATTGCGATCTGTGGATATCATGGCTGGCATGATTGGTATTTATCTTCAAACTTAAATAGCGATAAAAACTTAGATGGGCATTTATTGCCTGGTCTGCGGCCTGATGGAGTTCCTCGCGGCTTAACCGGTACTACACTGCCTTTTAGTTATAATAATATTGAAGAACTCGAAAATTTAATTAGAGATAATAATGGAGAGATAGCGGCTATTAAAATGGAGGTTTCCAGAAATAGCGGCCCTGTAGACGATTATTTGCAAAAGGTACGTGACCTAGCTACTGAAAACAAAATTGTTTTAATTTTTGATGAATGCACCTCGGGGTTTAGGGAAACATTTGGAGGGCTGCATAAAAAATATAGTGTGGAGCCGGATATGGCCTTATTTGCTAAGGCCTTGGGTAATGGATATGCCATTTCTGCTTGCCTTGGCAAGCAAGAAGTGATGCAGGCTGCTCAAAAAACATTTATTAGTTCAACTTTTTGGACGGAAAGGATTGGTCCTTCTGCGGCTCTAAAGACCTTAGAGGTCATGGAAAGAGAGCGATCATGGGAAAAGATCACGCACACTGGAGCGAATATTTCGAGTCAGTGGAAGAGCTTGGCTGATAAATATGAGCTAGAGATTAGTAGGTGGGGGTTGCCATCACTTAGTGGATTTTCTTTTATTTCTCCTGACGCTTTGGCTTATAAAACGTATATTTCTCAGGAGATGTTAAAGCATGGATACCTCGCGGGTAATTCTGTTTATGCCTGTATTTCGCATACATCACCGATAGTTGAGGGATACTTTTCAAAGCTTGATTCAATATTTGGGACTATAAAGGAATGCGAAGACGGCCGAGATATACAGCAACTTCTTGACGGACCGGTTTGTCATTCTGGGTTCTCGAGGCTGAATTAATGCAAGTTGTTTTTAGGGTTGATTCATCATTGCAAATTGGCACTGGCCATCTCATGCGGTGTTTGACTTTAGCTGAATGTTTAAAAAATGATGGAATTGATATAAGTTTCATTTGTCGGAAAAATTCTGGAAACCTCAGAGCTAAAATTATCAAGAAGGGGTTTCGTCTGTTTGAATTGGAGTCCCCTGAAAAAGCTAGATACGACGATAAGTTATTTCATTCTAAGTGGTTGACTGTAACTCAGCAGGAGGATGCTGACCAATGTAAGCAAATTCTGGAAAAAATTAAGCCTGACTGGTTAGTTGTCGATCATTATGCGCTTGATCATGAATGGGAGAGTGATCTAAAACATCTTTCCACAAATCTTATGGTAATTGATGATTTAGCGGACCGGAATCATAATTGTGACCTGCTACTTGACCAGACTTTTGGCCGTATTGCAGAGCACTACATCGATCTGGTACCTAAATTTTGCACTGTGCTTGTGGGCTCCGAATACTCTTTATTGAGACCTGATTTCTCGGAGTGGCGATCGTATAGTATAGAAAGGCGGTCTCAAGCAAATTTCAAAAATTTGCTGATTACAATGGGTGGTGTTGATGTCGAAAATTACACTGAAGATGTTTTAATTAAATTAAATCGCTGCGCGTTGCCAGAAGATATTAACATCACCATAGTGCTCGGAAGCCATTACCCTCATTTGGAAAGCTTAAAAATGAGAGCTGAGAGGTTAAAATATACAGTTAATATTAAAGTTGATGTAGAGAATATGGCCGAAATTATGGCTAACTCTGACATTGCAATTGGTGCTGCTGGAACTACAAGCTGGGAACGATGTTGCATGGGACTGCCAACGATTCAGATTGTTTTGGCGGAAAATCAAAAATTTTTGGCAGAAAGATTGTCTAAAATAAATGCCTCTTTGATTGTCAATGAGACTAATTCACTTGAGTCATTAATTAACGATGCCTCCAAATGGATGCAAGATGTTAGTGTTTCATCGGCTAAAATTACTGATGGAACTGGGACTCTTAAAGTCGCAAGTCAGATAACTGATAGTATCGTCAAATTTCAATTGCAAGAATTTGGTGAAGTAGAATTAGTTAGTTATGTTAATTTGAATATCAATGATCAGGCATTTGTCCTTAAGATGCGCAATGACGCCTCTGTCAAACGTTGGATGTATTCGCAGCGAGATATTTCTAAAAAAGAGCATCATGATTTTGTTAAAAAATTAAATGACAATAAAGAAACACGTTATTTCTTAGTTAAATCCCAAGGCACCATTGTTGGGAGTATTAATTTTTCTAATATTATTCTAAATGATTCATTACACTTCGGTCTATTTACTAATCCTTTTACAGAATTGAAGGGAGCCGGGAGGATTTTAGAGGCTGCCGGAAACTATTACGCACATTTTATGTTTGGAATAGGGACAGTGAAGTTGGAAGTTTTCTCAGATAATACCCGAGCAATCAACTTTTATAAAAAATGTGGGTTTAGATTTGTTGGATTAAATAGGTATCAAGAGAAAGAAATTTTTCTCATGGAAAAATCAAGAGATCCTGGTGGATATGGTGACAAATACAATTAAAATTGATGGAAGAATAATTGGTGATGGCCATTCTCCTTATATTATTGCTGAGATGTCGGCTAATCATAATGGCGAAATCAGTAATGCCTATCGGATTATTGATATGGCTAAGGAATGTGGTGCAGACGCGGTTAAATTGCAAACGTATCGGCCCGATACGATCACAATGAATATCAGAACACCTGAGTTTATGATTAAGGGTGGTTTGTGGGATGGGCAAAGTTTATATGAGCTTTATGAGAAAGCATTTATGCCATGGGATTGGCATAAACTACTGTTTGATTATGCCAAAAAGGTTGGAATAACTATTTTCAGTTCGCCATTCGATTACACAGCCGTTGACTTGCTCGAGGACTTAAATGCTCCAGCATATAAAATTGCGTCATTTGAAGCTATAGATATACCGCTAATAAAATATGTAGCCAAAACAAAAAAGCCAATGATTATCTCGACAGGGATGGCAAATGTTGACGAAATTCAAGAGGCTATAGACGCTGCGTTAGGCTCAGGTTGCACAGAGTTAGCTATTTTACATTGTGTTAGTGGGTATCCTGCACCTGTTGAGGATTATAATTTAAAAACACTAGTTAATATGCAGCAACGATTCGGGTTGGTAACAGGGCTTTCTGACCACACTATCGATAATACGACCTCAATTGTAAGTGTCGGTTTAGGTGCCTCGATAATCGAAAAACATGTGACGTTAGATCGGAATGCCGGCGGACCAGATGACTCTTTCTCTCTTGAATCTGGCGAGCTAAAATCCCTTTGTGATAAGGCCAAAATTGCCTGGTCTTCTGTCGGCCACGTCGATTATGGGAGAAAATCAAGTGAGATCGGAAATGCTCAATTTCGTAGATCGCTTTATGTGGCTGAAAGTTTATCTTGTGGTGATGTTATTACTGAACGCAATATTAAAAGTATCCGACCGGGTTATGGTTTGGCACCAAAGTACATGACGGAAATTATAGGAAAGAAAATTAACAAAAACATGGCAGCAGGCGATTCTTTACAAAGCCACGATATAGAGGGCTTTCTGATTAAGGAAGCTAACGCTGAATGATTAAGAAATTATACTTAATATGAAAATATCTTTTGAAGATCGCGATCTTTATCGGTGGGCTAAAGACCTTTTCCCAATTTGTAGAAGTCTTACTGGTGCTGGCGTCAGGGAAACGCTTGATTACATACAAAATTTAATTCCGGAGCTGACTGTCCATTCCATTAATAGTGGCGAAGATGTTTTTGATTGGCAGGTTCCTCTTGAATGGAATATAAAAGATGCATACATAGAGAATGAAAGTGGGGAAAAGATAATAGATTTCAAGGCCAATAACCTTCATGTTGTTGGGTATTCTGAGCCAGTTGATTTAATTCTAGCTTTAGATGATTTACAAAGTCACCTGCATTCTATACCCTCCCAGCCAAATGCAATTCCATATGTCACCTCGTACTATTCCAAAAATTGGGGTTTTTGTCTGACTGAGATCCAAAGGCAATCGCTTGTGGATGGTAAATATCATGTAGTGATAGATTCGGAGTTAAGTGATGGTATTTTAAACTACGCAGACATTGTGATTCAGGGGAAAAGCAAAGAGGAGGTGTTTGTAAGTACATATATTTGCCATCCATCAATGGGAAACAATGAATTATCTGGTCCTATAGTTACAACTGCTCTTGCGCAATGGATTAGCGCGTTGAAAGACCCATACTACACTTATAGATTTGTATTTATTCCAGAAACAATCGGTTCAATTGTCTATTTAAGCAAGCACTTAGAGCATTTAAAAAATAATGTTATAGCGGGCTTTAATGTTACTTGTGTTGGGGATGATAGATGTTATTCCTTTATGCCTTCAAAAAATGATGATACCCTTTCAGACCGAGTCGGCAAGCACATATTAAACTCAATTGACCCAGCGTATAAAAGTTATTCATGGCTCCATCGTGGGAGTGATGAGCGACAGTATTGTGCTCCTGGGGTTGATTTGCCTATAGCAACTATAATGCGTAGCAAATATGGTGAGTATCCAGAGTATCACACATCTTTAGATGATCTTTCGTTGATTTCATCAGACGGATTACATGGGGGTTTTAATGCTCTAATGAGAGCTTTAGAGGCAATTGAGTTTAATTGCTTTCCGAGAGCAACGGTGCTCGCTGAGCCTCAACTTGGCAAGAGGGGTCTGTACCCCGAGATATCAACCAAAGAATCTACTGATACTGTGAGATCTATGGTGGACTTACTTACATATTCTGATGGAACCATGGATTTGATTGATATCGCTGAAAAGATAGGCGTCCCTATTTGGGAGCTTTATGAAATAGTTAATAGTTTAGTCGCCCACGGGCTTCTTGAATGCACTAGGGAAAATTTATGAGTGATATTAAAGTAATTCAGTATTTGCCTTTAACTCATCCGAGGGCTACCTTGAGATTTGTGAAGAGACTAAATATGGGAGGTATTATGTCAATATTGGATCTAGAGGATAGTGCGCAAGATCCATTTGATATAGATAAAACCAGAGATTTAAAGGTTAACGCTAGGAATAATTTTCAGGCGTTGATCAACAGTAAGACTTGGCAGGGGGATGAGTTTAACAATCCAATTTATGTAAGAGTGAATTCGAGTACAACAGAATTTTTTGAGGATGATATAAAAACTGTTTTAAGCATATTGGACTCTGGATTTCCAATATCGGGCATTTTTTTACCAATGGTTGAGTCATATACTCAAATTGAGCAACTACATGCACTGGTTGGGCATCACACTTTACCAAATAATCTGGGTAGTTCTCTAGAAATAATACCTATGATTGAGACCGCAAATGGAATGGCAGGCTTGGCAGATATCCTTGAGAGTGATAAAGGTAGGGAGCTTTTTGCAAAGATTCATTATGGGCATTTTGATTATTGCTTAGACGCAAATCTATGGCCATTTCCTGATCCTAATCAGGATTCATTTTGGAGCTTAGTGGAGCCGATGGTGACTTTGATTTTGAGCTATAACAAAACATACATCCATACCCCGTTTCCATTCCCGAATAATATTGATCTATTTTGGCGCTCATCTAGGCATCTGCTGAACTTATTTCCAAATAAGGATATCTGGGCATGTACGTTGAATTCTGAGCTCTCCCTTTCGGAAGAACCAGATCATCTATTGCCTTTTAAAATAGTTACTTGTGATACATCAGCTGAGCATAAGAAAAAAGAAGCACAAATAATTAAAGAAGACTTTTTGGCTGGCAGAGCTAATAGAAGATCATTTGGCGTATCAAACAGCCGGTTTATTCCACCGCATCAATTCTTCGCGGCAGAAAAATTCTTAAAGGATAGCAAGGAAAATAAAGGCTTATGATCACTCCGCAAGAATTGCAGTTAGAGCTTACAGAAGATTTGAAAAAAGTTGGCTTATCTCGAGGGGAAACTTGTTATGTAGCCGGAAACATAGGTGCGCTGGCGCGAACTCGAATTAAAAAAAATGTTCTATTACCAACATTTTTGGCTTCTTTAAAGGATGTTATTGGCCCTCTTGGAACCATTTTTTCACCGTCAGCAAGTATGAATTTGTGTAATACTAATATTCCGTATGATATTGCCAACACTCCATCACATGAAATGGGTGCTTTCGCAGAGCATATTAGATTAGCACCAGAGTCTATAAGAAGTTTTCATCCATTTTGGTCAATTTCAGGTGCAGGAAAAAATGCAGGTATACTGGAAAGAGTTTCAAGACATTCGTATGGTGCGGGCTCACCATGGAGTAATTTCTTAGAATTAGATGCTCGTCAAATCAATATAGGTTTTCATCCATCAAAAGCAGTTACTTTAATTCATCATCTAGAAGTTACTGCTGGTGTTCCTTATCGTTATACAAAAGAATTTTTACATCCCATCTTGAAAGAAGATGGCTCAATATCAGTAGAGCCATTTTATATGTCTGTAATGTATCGCGATTCTGATATTCAAAAAAGAATTGCTCTTAATGAACATTATTTTGCTGAAATGGAGAAAAGGAATTTACTTCAGTCGTATATCCATAGCTCAGGCTTACCAATATGGGGATTTGAAATGAGGGATTTTTATAACGTTGCGATGAGTTTTTTTGTAGATGACATTTATAATTATCTTGAGCGGCCTCCGTTAAACCGGCCTTATAATTCATAAATCTTTTGTAGTATTTAATAAAACCTAGAAAATCTATTAGCCTAAAGCTCGCAGTCTAGCCGTGGATCTTGTCTACCTATTGTATTAACAGGGCAGGTGCTCATAATATCTGCGGGAAAGTCAATGAGAATCAAGTTACCTTGGAACATAGAAGCATCGTTGCATATATACTTTTATTTTGTGGGTTAAATCGTAGTCAATGCTTATTTCATTAAAAAAATAGTGGTTACTTAGATATATCTATTGTCGATATTGAAGGTGAAGATTTGAAACGCAGATTATTAGTCACGACAGCTTTAGAGTCTTCGTGGGGAGACAATGAAGAAATTGTTTTTCTTGGAGGGTGGTGTAAAAAATATTCTCGGAAGCATGTTTGGCAGGCTCGTATCTCACAAACGGTCAACTACCACTGGCGAGATCGCGAAAAGCTGGCAATAGACCACGGTTATCTTGAAATAATATATGAAGAATTACTGTCTAAGATAGCATCTTACTTAAATCAATATCATAAAGTTGATCATAGCGTGGAATATTGGAGGATTATTGTTGGTCCATGGCTGTTGACATATATTCCTGTACTTTGGGACAGATGGGAATCACTCAGTTCTATTAGTGGGAATAAGAACAGGCTAACGACAAAAGTGATAAACCATAACAGCGAAAGAGAAATTGCAAAAGACTATAGGCATGCGATTAATCTATTTGATTCTGATTGGTGGAATCATCAGATGTTTGGAGCGATACTTAATCATCGGAATGATCTAGGTATAGAAATTGAAAAAATTAATGTTGATTTGACCAAACATGTAAAAAAATCAATAGATTCTGTGCCCAGTAAATTAACATTAGTTCTTAAGGATATTATTAAGGTTAGCGACCTGTTTCTGGAGTGGTTTTCACCCAAAAAATATAAAGTAGTGTTATTTGATAGTTATTTTCCAAGAAAGATTTTAATGCAGCTTTGTTTTAGGCTAGGACTCAATCCTCGCTCTCACAATAGGCTAAGGCAACATGTACTTTATCCATCTGGGTTTGATAGAAAAAATATTAGTGAGATTATAAATTTTTTCTCGGCGGATAAGTTAAAGGATGGCTTTGAAGCTTTTGTCTCAAAAATTATTATAAAAGATATTCCAATTTGCCATCTTGAGGGTTATAGCGCTCTCCATAAGATTCAAAAACATCTATGTCGAGCAGAAAATATTTTTACTGCAAATGCACATTTTGCTAATGAACTTTTTAAAGTTTGGGCTGCAGAGCAAAAACTCTTGGGGACTAAATTAATTATTTCTAGTCATGGGGGGGCTTTGTATCCCTTGTATTCAGTATTTAATCATCAAGAAAAAATTGCTGACTTCCGAGTCATTTGGGGACATGAGTGGATTAAGGGACAGATTAGGTTGCCTCCCAACAAGCTTTATCAGAAAAAGTATACATATCGTCCACAAGGTTATGTATCGCTAATAGACTACGATAGTCTCAGGTACAGTTATAGATGCGCAACTATTCCTATGGGCCCACTCTCCCTTGAGGCGTATAAACAAAACGCACGCCTAATTAATCGCCTCTCGCCGCAAATAAGAAGCAAGTTAAGGGTAAGACCTCAAATTTATGGTTCATGGGAAAAAGAACAAAGATATATAGATGACTTTGGCCCTGAGATAATCTCTAGTCAACCGTCTGTTGAGGCTATGATTTTAAACTCTAGGCTGATGATTTGTACTTATCCTCAGACTGTATTTTCTGAAGCGATGGTTTCAGGAGTGCCAACGATGATTATATATTTGGAAGAGTTATGGGAAGTTCAACCCATCTATAGTGATTTAATAGCTCTTCTGAAAAAATCGGGCATTATGCATACAAATGAGAGAACTGCGAACATCCACATTGAGAAAATTTATGATGACCCTATGAAATGGTGGAATGCTGACATGACAATAGAAGCAAGATTACTTTTTAATAAATTGTGTATTACAACTGATACAGATGATACAGACGTATTAAATTCATGGGCAGAATTTTTCGAGCAATTACCTAGTGGTGATATAAAAAGAGTTGGGGAAATCTGAAATTATCTTAGCTGGTTATAGTAGCGGAAAGAAGAAGTGATTGTCGTGACAGAAGTTTACTCCTAGGGTTTTTATGCTATACCCGAATTAATTTCGACTAGTTAGGAATTACAGATGATCGGACTAAATTTCCCCAGGTGCTTAGCATTAATCAATAAATATGATGATGTCTTTGAAATGTGCTTAATAAATGAAATTAAAACCTAGGTAACAATACTTAATTTAAATAAGGGACTTCAGTTTTAAATGAAAAATATCATCTATAATTTTTTTATGCCCTATCAAAATGTGGCTTTCAAGACTAAAGTCCTTATTAAGACATGGATTCAACGTACCTTGGCAACTGTGTTCCTTATAAAAACGCATTATCCGCACCGACTGGTCTTTATTGCGGGACTACCCAAATCTGGAACAACATGGTTGGAAAATTTGATGGGAGCTATTCCTGGATATCGAAGGCTAGTTTGTTATGATCTTAATAATAGTCTTTTTGAGCATAAATTAGATTCAGCGGTAGTAGAGGTTTTACCATCACGGGGAAATTTTTTCACGAAGACTCATGTGGAGGCATCCATGGAGGGTGTTTCTGCCTTAAGGCGTTGCGGCATACCTACAGTCATAATGGTGAGAGACCTAAGAGATCAGTGCGTTAGTCGGTTTTTTCATGTGCTAAATGATCCGATGCACCGCCACCACAAGCTCTATTCTTTGGGTGAGCGTTCTGATGCTTTTTCACATTGTGTGAAGATCACTATCGATGAGTACTCACTTTGGGTTGATAATTGGTTGAAGGCTGCTGAAATTGATCATGATAGTTTTTTGGTCGTGCGTTATGAAGACATGTACTCAGATCCTAAGAAAGAATTCAACAGAGTGCTAACACATTTTGATATCAAGCTTACTGAAGGAACTGTCGATAATATTTTAAACGCGATATCGAAATCTTCACTGAAGGGTAGGAATGTCGCGGAACGGTTAAAAACACATAAAAATACTCTTCGTAAAGGCGGCTCGGGAGATTGGAAGAACCATTTGTCTGTGGAAGATATTAAGAGTTTCAAATTAAAAGCAAATCACCAGTTAATCAAATTAGGCTATGAGTCAGATGCGGATTGGTAAAAAACTGCATATTTGATATAAAAAGAACGACTAATAATTTTGGGAAAAATAATAGAAAAAGCCTATGAAAAAATTAATTAAAAAAATGATTCGAAAAATCATCAGCTCGATGTTGTTGATCCTCGGTCGTTTTAATATTGGCCAGTTTATCTATGAGCAATTCATTGATGTAATTATCAATAGAACTAAATTGGTGGAGCATTCGGGGACAAAATTAGTGCTTTCGACTCCCAACGGCTTAACACGTGATAGGGCGGATAGTTTTTCGTCAAAAGAACCTGAGACCCTCGATTGGCTAGATGGAATTCCTAAGAACTCGGTGCTTTGGGATATAGGTGCAAATGTGGGCCTTTACACTTGCTATGTGGCTAAAAAGTCAAATTGCAGGGTTTTTGCCTTTGAGCCGTCCGTGTTTAATTTAGAGGTTTTGGCCAGAAATATTCATCTGAACGGACTCTCTGATTTAGTAACAATTATCCCTCTTCCTCTCTCTAGTGAATTATCAATTAATAAATTGAATATGACGAGCACTAATTGGGGGGGAGCAATGAGTACTTTCGGCGAGACTTATGGGCATGATGGGAATTTTTTGGATAAAGTGTTTGTGCTACCTGTTGTTGGGCTATCAATGAATGATGCATCAAATCTTCTTGGTATACCTCAGCCTGATTATATAAAAATGGATGTTGATGGTATTGAACATTTGATTTTGAAAGGAGGCAAGCCTATTTTGGATAAGGCGAAAGGAATAATTATTGAGATCAATGATGGATTTAAAATTCAATCCGAAGATGCCAGCACATATTTACATGATGCCGGATTTGAACTAAAAGAAAAACTCCATGCCGCGACCTATGATTCGGCAGAATCTGCTGCTCGTTACAGTTACAACCAAATTTGGGTAAAGTAAATAAATTCTGGTCGTCAAAAGTTTTATTAGGTCATGCAATTGTTATAAACGTTTTTGGTTATGTGTTAGTCGAGTAAAAAGATCATTAAGATGAGAAAACTAAATTATGGCTAATCGGTTAGTGTGCGTACTTGATTATGGTTCAGGAAATGTCAGGTCTGTTTATAATGTTTTAAAACATCTGGGCCACAATGTTGTGATTTCAAGTGAGGAGAAAGTAATTAAAAATTCTTCTCATATAATATTACCTGGCGTTGGGTCTTTTGCTACAGCGATGAAAAAAATCAAAGAGAACCTTCCAATGCAATGTCTAGAAAATGAAGTTGTCGCTAAAGGCAAGCCGTTTTTAGGGATTTGTGTAGGTATGCAAGTTCTTGCGGATAAAGGTTATGAATTTGAAGAATATGAAGGACTTGGTTGGATTTCTGGTTCAGTTAGAAAATTAAGTTCTGGCAATCTTTCGCTTCCTCATGTTGGTTGGAATGATTTTTTGATAGAGAGACCTGATCCTATCTTTAATAGGCTAAAGGAATACAGAGATTTTTATTATGTTCATAGCTACTGCTTTGATGCTCTCCGTAAGGAAGATGTTTTAGCTTTTGCTGACTATGGAGAAAAATTTAGTGCGGTGGTTTGCAAAGGTAATATTTATGGTTTTCAGTTTCATCCAGAAAAAAGCCAAAGAGCTGGCCAGGTGTTACTTAATAATTTTGTGATGCAGGCATGAAAAAAAATAGACTAATACCTATAGTATTGTTGAGGAATGGTTGGATCGTTCAGAGTAAAGGATTCTCTAAATATCAAAACTTAGGTAACCCTGTTGCAAGTGTGAAACGTTTGAGCGAATGGGCTTCAGACGAAATAATATACTTAGATATTTCCACTGACGATAGATATGACCTAAGACGTGATGATCAAGGATATAAAAACAGAGATAACTTCCTAGATATAATTAGAGATGTTTCTAATGTCACTTTCATGCCTATTACTGTTGGAGGTAGAGTTCGATCACTATCTGATATCGAGGCACGATTATCTTCAGGAGCTGATAAGGTGTGTTTAAATACAATGGCAATAGAAGACATTGAACTTGTTGAAAAGGCCGCCAGAGAATTTGGATCACAGTGTATTGTCATATCTATTGATGCAAAAGAAACACAAGATGGATATAAGGTCTATTCTCATGGGGGAAAGAATGAAACAAAATTTGAGCCTCACGAGTTAGCCGAAATGGTAGAGAAAAGTGGTGCAGGTGAGATTCTTATTAATTCAATAGATAGGGATGGGAAAGGGACTGGTTACGATATCCCACTCATCCAGATGGTTACTGAAAGTGTCTCTATTCCTGTTATTGCGTGCGGTGGAGTCAGTGAGTGGGATCATTTTTCAGAGGCATTTGAACAGACTCGTGTGGATGCGGTGGCGGCCGCTAATATCTTTCATTATGTAGACCAGAGTGTTTTTTTAGCTAAAAAGCACTTATTTAATAATGGAGTTAATGTTAGAAAACCAGACTTAATTAAAATTTAGAGCGAAGAATAATGATTAAAATGACTTACTGCAAGAACTGCGTATATCCAATGAGCGCAGCTAATCTTCAAATAGATGATGAGGGTGTTTGCAGTGGCTGTAGAACAGCAAAATCCTTTGATGACGTGAGTGCAGAATACTGGGTAAAACGAAAAGAACGCTTCGAGAAAGTTATAGCGCCTTATGTAAAAAATAATGATTCGAACTATGATTGCTTAATTCCAGTGAGTGGGGGAAAGGATAGTTTTTATCAGGCACACATGATATGTAAGGAATACGGGCTAAAACCTCTACTCATGACATATCATGGTAACAATTACCTACCGGAAGGTGATCATAATAGGGACTCAATGCGGCATGTTTTTGACGCAGATCATATCGTTTGGGGTCCAAGTGTAGAGACTTTGAAGAAGGTCAATAGGTTAGCATTTAAAAAAATGGGAGATATGAATTGGCAAAATCATTGTGGAATTTTTTCTTCTCCAGTTCAAATTGCAGTTAAATTCAATATCCCTCTTATAATTTGGGGTGAAACGAATTGGGATATTTCAGGGATGTTTAGCCCTGATGATTTTGTTGAGTTTAGTGCTAGAGTAAGGCATGAACATAACCTTAGGGGTTATGAGTGGTACGATATGCTTGAAGATGGACTTAAAGAAAAAGATTTTATGTGGGCTAAGTATCCTTCTGATGAAGAAATTCTCGAGGTGGGTGTGCGTGGTCTATATATTGGTAATTTTTTTAAATGGAACCCAACTGCGCATACTAAATTAATGATGGATACATATGATTGGAAGCCTGCAGAAAAGCCATTTGAAAGAACTTATAGGACAGCATCAAACTTAGATGATAGATATGAGAATGGTGTTCATGATCTATTAAAGTTTATTAAATTTGGCTATGGTCGAGTATGTGATCATGTATCTAAAGATATTAAGTTAGGACATTTGACCAGAGTAGAAGGGATCAAGTTGGTGAAAGAATATGATGCTGTTGTTTCATCAGATTTATATCACTGGCTTGATTATGTGGAGATGGAAGAAAGTGAATTTTGGCAAATAGCAGATACGTTTAGGGATCCCAGAGTATGGTGGATTGAAAATGGAAAGTGGTGGAAAGATAATATATGGGGAGAAGTTGCAAGTTATGGAGATGTCCATCTTACAATTTCTCAAACTGCCCAATTTATCCAAAGACAAAAAGAGTTGAGGGGGTTAGCGATATGATAAAGGAAGCTAACGCTGAATGATTAGGAAATTATACTTAATATGAAAATATCTTTTGAAGATCGCGATCTTTATCGGTGGGCTAAAGACCTTTTCCCAATTTGTAGAAGTCTTACTGGTGCTGGCGTCAGGGAAACGCTTGATTACATACAAA
>Ga0206679_10000314_pt1 | contig 40362 bp, 30 predicted proteins | sample M110012015metaG_FD_155464 | JGI IMG/M metagenome (GOLD analysis project Ga0206679, IMG submission 155464) | Ammonia-oxidizing marine archaeal communities from Monterey Bay, California, United States - M1 100m 12015 | ecosystem: Environmental > Aquatic > Marine > Intertidal zone | place: USA... | reverse complement strand
CAGGCCAAAGGACTTGACGGTATCAATCACCATCATGTGATTGTCCGTTCCCCCAGCTATCAGTTGAGCGCCCTGGTCCATCAATGCACCAGCAAGGGTTTTCGAATTCTTCAGGACCTGCTCTGCATATTGTTTGAATTCGTCAGTCTGGGCTTTACCCAAAGTCACCGCTATACCAGCTATTGCATTCATATGGGGTCCTCCCTGTAAGCCAGGAAAAACAGACTTATCCAGTTTCTTGGCAAATTTCTTACGACACAGAACCATCCCCCCTCGCGGCCCTCGCAGAGACTTGTGAGTGGTCGTAGTGACAATATCAAAGCCATGGTCAAACGGGTTTTCCATGGCATCACCGGCAACCAGACCACCGAAATGCGAGGCATCGGTCATCGTCAGGGCACCCACTTCGTCTGCGATGGATTTAAAAGCCTGATAATCGATATCTCTTGGATAAGAGGTATAGCCACACAAAACCAGCTTAGGCTTATGTAATCTTGCGTCGGCTCTGATTTGATCGTAGTCAATGGAGCCATCAACGGGATTGGTTATGTATCTGACGAAATTGAACAGCTTTCCCATGTGAGATACCGGCGCACCATGAGTCAGATGTCCGCCGTGGGACAGATCCATGGCCAAAATAGTATCACCTGGCTCAAGTAACCCTAAATAAACTGCCTGGTTCATAGCTGACCCGGATAGCGGCTGCACATTTGCATGTTCACAGCGAAACACAGCCTTGGCTCGGTCTCTAGCCAGGTTTTCGATCTCGTCAGTAAAAGTCTGGCCTCCGTAATATCGACGCCCCGGATAACCTTCGGAGTACTTGTTGGTAAAAACACTACCCAGAACAGCCAGCACTTCCGGAAAGGTGTAATTCTCAGACGGTATCAATTCGATCCCATCGCGCTCACGCTGTTCTTCGCCAAGCAGCGCAGCATAAACTTGAGGGTCACTTTGCTGGAGGTCGAGGCGATTTTTTAATACTGGTTGAATTTCACTTTCGGTCTGTATTGCTGTCATTGGGCAGGCTCCTAATAGGGTCAATTGGGCGCCCAGGCGAACGGCTTCTTGGTTGAGATAAAGTCAGCTTTAACAAGCTACTCTGACCTTCACACTTCCCAGTGGTTTTCCACTTTTCATCGCCAGTCATGTGAAAGTAGATTGTATACTCCATTTCGTCAAAATTGAATATCGCCGATCCATGTTGAACCCACTAGCAGCACAAACCGGACGGCTAACATCAAAACCTGACAGCAGATAAAACAAAATACGTCTCAACCAGAATTACACCAAAACCGCCTCAGGCAAAAGTGCTGCCTGGCAAAACTGTTCAGGCAATAACTTCATGATCCACTCGCGACAACGCCGTAATCGCCGCATCCAAGTCATGTTCCGAAATAAAAAAATAATCGGTTTTATAACCGCTCATCACCAACACGCTGACCGATGCCTCGGCCAGTATACCGGTCACCATCGCTGCTATACCAACGGTGTCAAAAGCAAACTCACCCATCAGCGCAAGACAACGCCAGCTTATCTTTGAAACCTCATAGGTCTGCCTTGTATTAACAACATCACTTTTACTGACAGGCAGCATGATCGAATAATCATTGGCAACCATAATTGAAAAAGCCCCTTCTACGCTGGTCAAGCTTTCAGGAGGCTTTGAATCGAACGTTAAAAAGCGAAAACTTTCAGTTGATTGTTTAAACCGCAACTGCATGATTATTCCGGCCCTGGAAATTGACAGAAACTTCGAAAAGGTCTATTGATAGGCGTAACTAATCAAAACCGGCGGAAAAATGCAAGAAGGTCAATTCACAGGATTCAAGGTGACCATCGATACTTCCGGTATCGCTTGGATAGAGTTTAATGAGCCAGAGCGTCTCAATGGCATGAGTATCGCCAAGAAAAGAGACTTGATCGAAGTACTGACGCAGGCGCAGATGGATAACGCCATTCGCGTTATCATATTTATTGGCGAAGGCCGCGCATTCTGCGCAGGCGATAATTTAAAGGGCTACGCCTCACAAGCGCCTGATTCAAAGCTGCTACCCAGTATTCCACCAGGTCACGATAATGCGCTGGGTACTTATAATTCGTTGAGACACATCTCCCAGGAGCTCAATCTGACTGTAAGAAAACTGGATAAGCTCACGATTGCCGCTATTAACGGCATCGCCATACAAACCGGCCTGTCACTGGCCCTGGCCTGTGATTTCAAAATCGCAGCTGATACGGCCCGACTTGGTTCTGCAACCCTAAGATTTGGTCTCCTACCGGACGAAGGCGGCCATTACCTGCTTCTGGAACACCTCGGCCTGGCCAAAACCATGCAGTTCCTAATGCAGAAAACCATTGCCAGCGCTGCCGAAGCTCTCGAGTTAGGCCTGGTGAACGAAGTCGTTGCCGAGGCGCAACTTAGACAGAGAGTCACCGAACTGGCTATGGAGCTAAGCCAAGGGCCGCAGATCGCTATGCGGATGTTGAAACGCTCGCTGTATCAGGCTACCTCGATGAGCTTTGAGCAGGCATGTGAGGATATCGCTTCTAGAACAGCCATTACAGATCACCATGCCGATGCCAGGGAAGGCGGTAATTCGTTTCGCGAAAAACGCCCACCCATCTTTAATCGCTGGCTTGACGAGGTCTAATTTTGTTAAGGGGCATTGCAGTTCAAGCAATCCAATCTATACTAAAAATAATACCCGGGTCTGTTTTAGGGTTAACCATCGGGGCAATCAGGAATTAAAACCATGAAAATCCATATCGAATACTGTGTGCAATGAAACTATTCACCTGAAGCGGTCAGTCTGGCCGAGCAAATCGAGCAAACACGAGGAATTTCCAGCGAACTTCAGCCCGGAGCCGGTGGGGTTTTCGAAGTATCCTATGGAGACAAACTTATCTTTTCAAAAAAACAAGTGCAACGGTTTCCTGATCTGACGGAAATACTCGTCGAACTGGACCAACTCGTTACTGAAAAAAATTAGAGCAACCCCAGGCAATAGACACTAAAAGGAAAATACCATTGAATATAGCCATGAAGTACCTGCCTTTACTGTTAGCCATGGTGCTACTACCAGGCCAGGCTGATGAATTGTCCCAGCGAGTATCCAAGGTACTTGAAAGCACTCCTTTAATCGATGGCCATAATGATATTCCCTGGCAATATCGGGTTCGCGTTCAAAATCATTTAAATCAGCTTGATTTAGCGGCCGACTTAACAAAACTGCAAAAGCCTACCCATACGGATATAGCCCGACTCAGAAAAGGCATGGTAGGCGGCCTGTTCTGGTCGGTATATGTGCCTATCGGGGAATACGGTGGCGATGCCCAAGATGTGCAATTGGTAGTGGAGCAAATCGATCTGGTAAAACGTCTAGTTGGCAAGTACAACTCCGATTTCGAAATGGCCTACACTGCTGCTGAAGTCAGAGATATACACAAACGAGGCAAAATAGCCTCGCTTATTGGCATGGAAGGTGGTCATGCCATCCATAACTCACTGGCTACCCTACGCATGCTCTATGATCTCGGTGCCCGCTACATGACCCTGACCCATTCTAAGGGACTACTTTGGGCGGACTCAGCAACAGACGATACCAGACACGATGGACTGACGACTTTTGGTGAACAAGTCGTCCGAGAAATGAATCGGATGGGCATGCTTGTAGATCTGTCGCATGTCTCAGCTGAAACCATGAGAGATGCGCTGAGCATTTCCCGTGCACCGATCATATTTTCCCACTCTTCGGCCTACTCCATCACCCAGCATGACCGAAACGTACCCGATGACGTATTGAGGAGCGTAGCCGGCAACAATGGCATCGTCATGGTCAACTATCTAACTTCCTACGTATCAGAACCTCGAAGGCTGCACCGCATTACCTATGAACAGCACCGTCAGACAATTTCTGCTGAGGTTGCAGAAGATCAATTGGAGGCAGCGATGATAGCCTGGGAAGAAAGAAATCCTCCTCCTGAAGTCACTCTGCTCGATGTGGCTGACCACATAGACCATATTAAACAAATTGCTGGCATTGATCATATCGGCCTTGGCGCTGATTACGATGGCATGCCACCGGGACCGGTTGGACTTGAGGATGTATCTACCTATCCAGCATTACTAAAGGAATTATTAGTTCGAGGTTATAGCGATGAAGACATAGCCAAGATAGCCGGCAACAACATTCTGCGAGTACTATCGCAAGCCGAAATAATCGCAGGACAAATGCAGCGTGAAACAGGAGCATCTGACCTACTGCTAGAAGAAACCATAGACTGAACCGACCTGAACCGCCCTGAAGCTACATGACCTGGCACGACCAGGCCATCATCAGTAACTTTTTCGGCGATCCTGCAATTTTATCCACACCCAAATGACTACCAAGAGGGGGTAAACACAGAAGATGACCGAGTTAGCGCAATTTAGGAAAGACACCCGAACCTGGCTTGAGCAGCACTGTCCACCAAGTATCCGTAGCCGACAAAAAAACGATGATGAAACAGTCTGGGGAGGCCGACATGCTGAATACCCTAACCCAGAAGCAAAAACCTGGCTCGATGCCATGGCATCCAAAGGCTGGACCTGTCCAACCTGGCCCACTGCCTATGGGGGTGGAGGTTTATCAAGGGAAGAAAACAAGGTCCTTCAGCAGGAATTAGCCCGCCTGAATGCCCGCTCACCGCTGACCTCGTTCGGCATCAGTATGCTGGGTCCAATCCTGCTGGAATATGGCAGTGAAGAACAAAAAAAAGAACATCTGCCTAAAATTGTCAAGGGCGAAATTCGCTGGTGCCAGGGCTATTCTGAGCCAGGTTCCGGTTCAGATCTGGCCAGCCTACAGACGCGGGCAACCCTCGAGGGCGATCACTACCGCATAAATGGGTCAAAGATCTGGACCTCATTTGCCGACAAGGCTGACTGGATTTTTTGTCTAGTGAGAACTGATCCGATGGCGTCAAAACATATGGGCATCAGCTTTATCCTGTTCGATATGGAAAGCAAAGGCGTTAGCGCCAAACCAATTAAACTGATCTCTGGCGCGTCGATTTTCTGTGAAACCTTTTTCGACGATGTTGCTGTCCCAAAAGCGAATTTAGTTGGCGAGGCCAATGCAGGCTGGACCATCGCTAAAAAGCTTCTACAGCATGAGCGTAATATGATCAGTGGCATGGGACCACGGGAACGGAGTAATCCCGAACATTCCCTGGCCAATCAGGCTAAACTCTATGTTGGTGAACACAATGATAAAATTGCGGACAGCCATCTGCGCGATCAGATCACCCAATTTGACCTTAACAGCCGGGCATTTGGACTAACCCTGCAGCGAGCATCTGCCGAATCAAAAAGCAGTGGTGGTGTCTCCCCTACTTCATCGATGTTCAAGCTCTATGGCACAGAGCAGAACAAACAAAGGTATGACCTATTAATCAACATACTTGGTGCTCAGGGAACTGGTTGGGAAGGAGACGCTTTTACAGACCGTGAACTGAGCGTCACCCGAGAATGGCTGCGTTCAAGAGCCAACTCTATCGAAGGCGGGACCAGTGAAGTGCAGCTAAATGTGATCGCAAAACAGGTATTAAAACTTCCTGATTAGACACGCTGCCATCATGCTACCGGCACTTTCAAGCCTGATACGGCTAATCAAGCCGATTGGGTAAAGGGCAAATTCCGATAATCCACGTTGCCTCCTGTCAAGACGACGCCTATCTTCTTTCCGGCAAATGTCTCTCGATGGGCCATGATCGCAGCTAATACTACCGCACTACTGGGCTCTACCAATTGCTTCAGATAGCGCCATATAAATTCCATTGCAGTAATGATCTGGGCCTCGCTGACCAGCAAGATATCTTCTGCACCGCGTCTGATAATTTCAAAATTCATCTCACCCAGGGTCGTCAACAGGCCATCACACAGGGTGTCGGGTCGGTGCTCCATTACCCGGACACCCGTTCGCAACGATCTATAGGCATCGTCCGCATTTTTAGGTTCTGCCCCATATACTTCAACGCTTGCATTTGCCGCCAGGATTACACCTGCCAACAGCCCCCCCCCACCTACAGGAACCATCATTGCATCCAACTCAGGAACCTGATCCATTAGCTCAAGCCCAGCCGTGCCCTGCCCCGCAATAATGAGTGGGTCATCGTAAGGAGGAATTTCCACAGCACCGGTCTGCAATCGGACTTTCTCGAGCCTGGTTGCCCTGGCAGAAAGGGAATTATCACAGGTAATGAGTTGCCCCCCATAATGGGCAATGGCCTCCTTTTTCAGAGGGTTAGCCGATTCCGGTACAACAATAAATGATGGAATCTGCCTTAGACCAGCTGCTCTGGCCAGAGCAGCACCGTGATTACCCGATGAATGCGTACATACGCCATTATCGAGTGCTTCCTGAGAATGGGCAAAAACCGCATTGACAGCCCCTCTACTTTTGAACGCACCTGCCTTTTGGAGATGATCACACTTGAAAAAAACCCTGCAGCCAGCCAGCTCATCGATAGTTACGCTGGTCATAACAGGCGTGACATGGCAGTGCGGACGAATCCTTTGCGCGGCTAATTCAACGTCTGGTAAGCCAATCATGATGGTTAACCAATTAATTTTTCAGCTAACTCAGACATACCCGACATCGGATCTGCTCCAAGCGCAAACAAAGGCACCACCATCCGAGCTACTCCCAGGTCCCGATAAGCATCTATCTGCTCCTGTTGCGTCTGCCCTGACCACATAATAGAAATTTCAATTTCGTTGTAGTCCCTGTCGATTAGGTCACACTGCTTGCGGATTTCATCCAGGTGGCGCGCCAGTTCCGCTAAGTCGCTAGTTGGGGCAAACCACCCGTCACCATACAAAGCAATGCGCTCATGTATCTTACCTTTAGAGCCACCCATGATCACCGGCAGTGGGTCCTGCAGGGGCACTGGATAGCTCTTAAAACCGCTCCAGTTCAAAAACTCGCTCTGGTGTTCAACCACTTCACCCGACCAGACTTTGCGCATGCCCTGAAGATAATCATCAAATCGAGCACCACGCCTCTCAAAGGGTACCCCAAGCGCCGCAAATTCTTCCTCCAACCAGCCAATACCAACGCCTAGCATAAAGCGTCCATTTGAAAGCAAGTCGAGGCTGGCACTCTGTTTAGCCACATACATGGGATTAGCCTGAGATAGAATATTTACACCCGTACCAAGCCTAATCTTATCCGTAGCAGCTGCAATAAAACTCAGCGCAATCAATGGGTCGATGAAGTTAACATCCGGACTTCCACCCATCTTGCCGGAAGCGCTATAGGGATACTTCGATTGATAATCCAACGGAACAATAACATGTTCAAATGTCCAAACCGATTCGTAACCCAGGCTTTCGGCTTTCTGGGCCATACCAACCATTTGCTGCGTTGATGACACACCTAGATTGACTGGTATCAAGCCGTATTTCATGATCACTTCCTTTATTTTTCGTTCTATATTTTTTGTTCTTTGTTGTCTGTTCTTGATTCTCTGTGCCTGGTTCTTGGTTACGGGTTTTAATCTTTAATTTTAGCCCAGGAGTCACGTAAACCAACTACCTCATTAAATACCGGCACCTGGTCCACTCGCTGCTTGCTGTCACGAGTAAAATAACCCACTCTTTCAAACTGGTACTGGTTACCTGGCTCGGTCTCTAACAACCAATTTTCCAGAAAACCAGAAAATTCAAGCAATGAATCCGGGTTGATGAGGTCGGTGTATTCAGCGTCACTGGCATCAGGGTATTCAACAGAAAACAAGGGCTGAAAACGACGAAAAATGACTGCGGCTGCATTAATACTCGATACCCAATGGATCACGCCCCGAACCTTGCGATCCGGCGGGTTGACACCTAAGGTATCCGGGTCATAACTACAGTGAAGCTCTGATATTTGACCTTGCGAATCGACTTTCACATCGTCAGCTCGGATAACATAACCACCCCGCAAGCGAACCTCTCCACCCAACACCAGCCGCTTGTATTTTCGATTTGCTTCAAGCCGAAAATCCTCTCTATCAATATAGAGTTCCCGTGTAAAAGGCATTGACCGCTCGCCCATAGCTTCATTTTTTGGGTGATTAGCAACCTTCAGCGTCTCTACCTGGTCTTCAGGCAGATTGGTAATAATAACTTTCAATGGGTCTAGTACAGCCATGGCCCTGGGAGCGTTAACTTCTAGGTTTTCCCTAAGACAACTTTCAAGCAGCGCCAGTTCAACATTATTTTCGCTTTTTGCGACACCAATTCGTCGACAGAAATCTCTTATAGCCGCCGGTGCGTATCCTCGTCTTCTTAATCCTGCCAGGGTTGGCAGACGCGGATCATCCCAGCCTTCTACCAGGTTCTGTTCGACCAGCTTTTTCATCTTTCGCTTGCTCATCACCGTATATTTCAGATTCAATCGAGAAAACTCTATCTGCTGGGGATGAATACTCAAAGGCAGTTGATCTAACACCCAGTTATACAGGGGTCGATGATCCTCGAACCCGATATCGCAGAGTGAATGGGTGATACCTTCCAATGCATCAGAGATACAATGCGTGTAATCATACAGGGGGTAAATACACCATTTATTACCGGTTTGGTGATGCTCAACGTGCCTTATACGGTAGATGGCAGGATCGCGCATATTAATATTAGGGGAACTCATATCAATTTTAAGTCGTAATACGTGAGCACCATCGGCAAACAGGCCGGCACGCATATCCGCAAACATCTTCAGGTTCTCTTCGCTGCTTCTATCCCGGAAGGGACTATTTTTACCCGCTTGTGTCAGGGTACCTCGGTACAGCCTAATATCCTCTGCCGACAGGGAATCGACATAAGCCTTATCTTGACGGATTAAATCCACAGCGAATTCGAATAGCTGTTCGAAATAATCCGATGCCTTCCTTTCTTCTGACCATTGAAAACCCAACCAACTGATATCCTCACGCATCTTAATCATGAAATCAGCATTTTCTTTGAGCGGATTAGTGTCGTCAAAGCGAAGGTTTGTAGTACCCTGGTAATCTCTTGCCATGCCAAAATTCAGGCAAATAGCCTTAGCGTGACCAATGTGCAAAAAGCCATTTGGTTCAGGGGGAAAGCGGGTCGATACCCGACCACCATTTTTACCCGCTTTTAGATCTCCCTCGATAATATTGCTAATAAAATTCGAAGGGTATCGTTCAGAATCAACACTCATACATCACCTAAAATACAGCCGCTGCTGCACAACTTAACGTCACCATTATAAACAAAAACCACTTCAAGGTGGCCTGACTAACCGAAATAGCAAAACGAACACTGACAACGGCTCCTGCCACAGTGCCGACAGCAAGGACTAACCCCGGGATCCACAGAACTTGATCGCTGAGCGCAAAGATCACCAGCGCGACCAGACTCAACGCACCAGTGCAAACCAGTTTTAAGGCATTAGTATGCACCAAATCATAGCGAAGCATCCCAGCCAATGCAGCAATTAACAGAAATCCGACCCCGGCTTGGGCAAATCCACCATAAAGCCCGGTAAAAAAAAGCCCTAGCCACGCCGATGGCGTATCCTTCAACCCTCTGGGCAGTACATTTTCTTCTGCAATAACCTCAGGTTTCAACACCATCAGTAGAGCCATCAGCACCATTACCCCTAACAGCATGGGTTTCAAGTAGACATTCGGCAAAACCGAGGCAAGAATTGCGCCTAGAAGCGCTCCAACTAAAGTGGGCAGCAGGATCGGCAGTACGGCTGTACGGTCCAGTTTTTTAGCCGAATCAAACCCTTTTACGGCTGCGGCTGATTGCAGAAAAATACCTACACGGTTAGTGCCATTAGCGATATCCGCAGGCATACCTAGCAACATTAGCGCGGGTAGCGTCAACATCGACCCACCTCCGGCGAGGGTGTTGACGACCCCACCGAAAAATCCAGCGAAAATCAGCATGCCATACCAAAAAATAACTTCCAACACCCATACTCCTGTCCGAAAGCGCAATTCTAGACGCCGAAAAATGAAAATCAACGCTAATTACAGCAGCGTCTACACAAATTACAGCTCAGCCGAGTCAAGCGGCGAGAGCCTATGGCTTCAATATACCCAGGCCACCGGCCAGTCCATCAACCACGAAAATCCTCCGGGAAGACCAGCAAAGCATGCCATCTAGTCCGGCAATGTCACCAGGTAAACGACGCCATCCTCATTACCGACCAGCAGGCTACTAGCATCCCGCCAACTAATCGACTCAATCTGACCCATTCTGAATGCCACCAAATCAAGGGATTTAGATTGTCCTGAAAGCCACTTATCTCCTGATTCAGGGGCCGGGAAAACAGACAACTGTCGATATCCCAGCACCGCTAACTGAGTTGCATCCGGAGATAGATCTGCTGCCGTAATGGCGATTAGACCTGGATGGCTATCGACCAACACAGCCTCATTCATCTCGCCAGATACCAAATTATCCAATCGATACAGGTTTGCCCCTTTTTCGAAGCGACTTAATCTGCCAGCCACCCGATGCTTGGTGATCAAATAAATGTGATTGTCCAGCACGAACAGCGCCTCACTATCATAGTGCCACTGCTTTGCCGGGAAATGCTCCTGCTCCGGATACCGGAATGCATAATAACGAATCGACCTGGATCTCTCGATCATCGCTGGATTAAAATCTGGGACAACATAGATACCCAAATCCCTTCTAGAGTTACCATTGTTACCTGTGTCCGCTATATAGATCCAATCTCTATCTACCGCGATATCTTCCCAGTCGTAATTAACCGCTAGATTGATAGCGTGCCCAGGCCACGGCTTTTTACCCCGCTTTGATTTCTGGCCATGAAAAGGCAGGAAAGAAGGGAATAGAACCTCTCCTTGCCCATTTACCGCGAACAACCGAGCTATATCTCCGCTATCGTTATGAAGCCAGTAAACATCCGAAAAGCGTTTACTCTGGACCATGCCACTCATTTCGGAAATAGGATCAAAATCAAGCTCATACAACTTTTCGACCTGCCATTGCTCGGCCTGGCTATAAGAAAGGAAAAAAGCCAGCATTAATCCTGGCAAAAAATAGGTTTTCTTCATTATCAACTCCTCTGAGCGCAAATTTTACCTGCTTCTCTCCATTTGAAGAAAAAGGACTTGCGTTTCAGCAATCCAAGGCTATTATTGCTGCCTTACGCTAGACTAACACTTTAGAACCGACTCATGATCTCTTGTAGCCATCACACTAACGCAGGCCTCGCCTGTTGGATATCGGCTTACCTGCTTTTCAAATTATAAGGCTCGAATCATCTTCGGGCCAACCTTCTGCCTTCATCAAAACTGAAAGGCGAACCAGCCCTCGAGATCTATAAGTCAGACTCTAAGTAACGAGAATAAAAATCATGAGTAATATGAAGCTTGACGACTTAAACGTGTTAAACGAGGAACCCTTGATCAGTCCTAAAAATCTAAAGAAGCAGGTAATCGCATCACAAAAAGCCCTGCAAACTGTCGCTGAAGGGAGAAAAGCGATCAAGGCGATCTTAAACAGAGCAGACCATCGACTCATGATTGTTGTCGGCCCCTGCTCTATACACGATTACAAATCCGCTATCGAATATGCCACGCGATTAAAAGATTTAGCAGACCAGGTCTCTGACAACCTGTTACTGGTCATGCGAGTATACTTTGAAAAACCCCGAACGACGATCGGCTGGAAAGGTTTTCTAAACGACCCTAAAATGGATGATTCCTTCAATATTGCTGACGGCCTGGCACTTGGCCGTCAACTGTTGATTGATCTGACTGAGCTCGGTCTTCCTACAGCCACTGAGGCCCTGGATCCGGTTTCACCACAGTATCTCCAGGATCTCATCTGCTGGAGCGCCATTGGCGCGCGAACTGCCGAATCACAGACTCATCGTGAAATGGCCAGCGGACTTTCGTCTGCGGTTGGATTCAAAAATGGTACCGATGGCAGCTTGGGTGTCGCCATCAATGCTCTGAAATCAGTATCTGCGCCGCACCGTTTCCTCGGCATCAATCACAGTGGCGAAGTTGCCATTATTCAAACCAGAGGTAACCGGCATGCCCATATAGTCCTAAGAGGCGGCTCAGACGGCCCCAATTATGAAGCTGGTATGGTAGCCACTTGTGAGCAGCAGCTTAACGCCGCGGATGTAACCGCTAACATCATGATCGACTGCAGTCACGCAAACTCTGCAAAGGACCATAACCGGCAAACGGCAGTGATGCAAAGTGTCAGCGACCAAATTATCGGCGGTAATAATTCTATCGTTGGCCTGATGGTCGAAAGTCACTTAAATGAAGGCAATCAGGCCATCCCTAAAGACCTTGCTGACCTGCAATACGGTGTGTCTATTACTGACGCCTGTGTTGACTGGAAGTCAACTGAGCAAATGCTGCTCAGCCTCAATGATGCGGTACAAACAGCCCTACTAAAGCGATTTCCAGCCGCCCTGTCGACTCAGCAATCAGCATAAGCAATCCGAAAATCTAGTAATAGGCATTTTCTGTGACCGAGTGATCGGTCACATCCTTAACGGCAGTCAATTCTGGAAGTTGCTCGAGTAAAGTCTTTTCGACGCCATCTTTTAACGTCATATCAACCATCCCGCAACCTTGGCATCCACCACCAAACTGAAGTACGGCGATACTGTCTTCTACCACCTCAACTAAACTGACCATTCCCCCATGACTCGCCAAGGATGGGTTTACCTGACTGTGTAGGAGATAATTAATGCGGTCTTCAATAGGGCTATCATCCGAGACCTTAGGTAATTTAGCATTAGGCGCCTTAATCGTTAATTGGCCTCCCATGCGATCTTCAGCAAAATCAACCAATGCATCTTCAAGAAAACGCTCACTTTTAGCATCGATCCAGGCCGCAAAATGTGGATAGTCAACCATGATGTCATCGTCCTGCTCTTCTCCGGCCCGACAATAGGCAATACAGGTTTCAGCCATAGGCGTTCCTGGATCAGTAATGAATACCCTGATACCAATATCACTGCCTTCCTGTTTTGACAGCAGGTCTTGCAGATATTCTTGCGCTGATTCGGTAATTTCCACTATTTTCACTTTCACTTTCACTTTCACTGATTAACTTTGAAGCTATATTACTTCAGGCTAACGTATTCACCAAGCCTGCGCTCGCCTTTTATCAAGGCTAGGAGCAGGAGAGCATCTAAGAACGACAAAGACTTCACCACTCGCCGGTCAAAGTGAGTCAATCTCATCATCAGCACGAATCAGTTTCGCAAAGAACAGCAAAGATAATTGTTAACATGAGCGAACTTTCTTGACGCGCCTGTAACCATGAAAACTATCAATACTGCCTCATCCATAACAACCCTCCTGGAACAAAAAATTCTGGTTTTAGATGGCGCTATGGGCACTATGATTCAGGAACAATCGCTAACGGAAGCAGATTTTCGTGGCCAACGTTTTGAAAATCATCCAATGGACTTGAAGGGAAACAACGAGATACTCAATCTGACTCGACCCGAGTGTATTAAAGCTATCCACACAGCGTTTCTGGTCAGCGGCGCCGATATTATTGCAACTAACACCTTTACCGCCAACGGCGTCTCGCAGGCCGATTTCGGCACTGAAAATCTCGTTTATGAATTGAACCGCCAGGCAGCGATTCTAGCAGGACAAGCAATATCAGAGTTACCCGACGACACCAATAATTCGCCCCGCTTTGTGGCCGGTGCCATTGGGCCTACGACCCGTTCCGCCAGTCTGTCTCCTGATGTTAATGACCCCGGATTTCGCAATATCAGCTTTGATGAACTCGTCGCCGACTACACGACAGCATTGCACGGGCTAATCGACGGTGGCTGCGACCTCATACTCATAGAGACTATCTTTGACGTACTAAATGCAAAAGCGGCCATATTTGCTGCGCTTAATCTATTCGAGGAAACAGGACAAGCACTGCCCATCATGATATCAGGAACCATTACCGATGCCAGTGGCCGATTACTGTCAGGGCAAACTGTTGAGGCGTTCTGGGCTTCTATACGGCATGCTCAACCGTTGAGTGTCGGTTTCAACTGCGCACTCGGTGCCTCAGCTTTGCAGACTCACATTAAGGAACTCAGTGGATACGCTAACTGTGCCATCAGTGCTTACCCTAACAGAGGACTGCCAAATTCATTTGGTGAGTACGATGAATCCATTGAGACAATGGTCTCTGCAATGAAGGAATATCTGGACCAGGGGCTAGTCAATATTATAGGAGGTTGTTGCGGGACAACGCCCGCTCATATATCCGCATTCAAGCAACTGGCAACCGCCTATGGGCCTCGACTGCCTAACGCTAATCCAGATAATTGCCTGCTGAGTGGATTAGAAGCTTTTCGTATCACTGATGAGTCACTGTTCATCAATATTGGAGAGCGAACCAATGTTACCGGATCAGCAAAATTTGCCAGGTTGATCAGGGACGAGAATTACCAGGAAGCCTTGCAGGTTGCCCAGCAACAAGTAAACAACGGCGCCCAGGTGATCGACATTAACATGGATGAAGGCATGCTCGATTCAAAAGCTGTGATGGTCCGATTCCTCAATCTAATCGCCTCAGAGCCGGATATCTGCCGTGTTCCTATCATGATTGATTCATCGAAATGGGACATTATCGAGGCAGGCCTGAAGTCTATCCAAGGCAAATCTATCGTAAATTCAATTAGCCTGAAAGAAGGCGAAAAAGAATTCAAGCAACATGCCCGACTCTGTCTGAAATACGGAGCGGCGGTCGTGGTCATGGCATTTGACGAGCAGGGTCAGGCAGACACGCTCACCAGGAAAAAAATGATCTGCAAACGCAGCTACCAGATTCTGGTTGAAGAAGTCGGTTTTCCCGCCTGTGATATTATCTTTGACCCGAATATATTTGCTATCGCAACTGGCATTAGAGAACACAACCTTTATGGTAAAGACTTCATTGATGCTTGTCGGTACATAAAAGACAACCTGCCTGGAGTGATGATTTCAGGTGGTATCAGTAATATCTCGTTTTCCTTTCGGGGAAATAACGCGATTCGTGAAGCAATCCATGCTGTATTCCTCTATCACGCTATCCAGGCAGGCCTGACAATGGGCATTGTCAACGCTGGACAACTCGCTATCTACGAGCAAATCCCTACTGATCTCAGGAACCGTATAGAAGATGCGATTTTTAATCGTCGACATGACAGCACCGAAAGGTTGATCGAAGCCGCAGAGGGTTTTTCAGGTCAAACCCGAAAAGACAAACGCCAGGATTTGGCCTGGCGTGAGCTGCCCCTGCATGACCGGATAGCCTATGCCCTGGTAAAAGGCATTAATCAGTATATCCTGGCAGACACAGAAGAAGCCCGGCTGGAAGCAGACCGACCGATTGAGGTGATTGAAGGTCCTCTGATGGCCGGCATGAATCAAGTAGGAGACCTTTTTGGTGCTGGTAAAATGTTCCTGCCCCAAGTAGTGAAGAGTGCCCGAGTCATGAAACAGGCAGTCTCCCATCTGATACCCTTCATCGAAGCTGAAAAACACGGTGTTATTCAAAGCAAAGGGAAAATACTCATGGCGACCGTCAAAGGTGATGTCCATGATATCGGCAAAAATATCGTTGGTGTTGTATTGCAATGCAATAATTACGAGGTCATCGACCTTGGTGTTATGGTCCCCGTAGACAAGATATTGCAAACTGCCGTGGAGGAGGATATCGACATTATCGGCCTGAGCGGCCTGATTACGCCCTCCCTCGACGAGATGGTAACCATAGCCTCTGAAATGCAGCGCCGTAACCTTTCAATCCCACTCATGATCGGCGGAGCCACCACTTCCAAAGCCCATACTTCTGTTAAAATTGAACCTTGCTACCAACACGATATCACGGTGTATGTTCCCGATGCCTCACGAGCGGTCGGGATAGCCAGTCGCCTGCTATCCAAACGGGAAAAACCCTTACTGGGAGAAGACCTTCGCACAGAATATGACAAAATCAGAACCCGTATTCTAAATAAGACAGTGAAAAGCAAACTGCTGCCGATTTCTCAAGCACGTGAGCGCAAGCATCAGGTGGATTGGCAGGACTACACGCCTCCTATACCCGAACTAGTTGGCAATAAAACCCTATCAGACATTTCACTGGCAGACTTAAGGCCCTATATTGATTGGACACCCTTTTTTATTACTTGGGAGTTAGCCGGTAAATTCCCGGCAATTCTGTCGGATGAGGTTATCGGACAATCGGCCCGTGAACTTTTTGAAGATGCCCAAAGCATGCTCGATAAACTTGAGCAGGATAAAACTATCAGCGCCTGTGCAGTCCTGGGAATATGGCCAGCTAATGCGGTCAACGAGGATGATATTGCTGTATATGCTGACGAATCGCGATTAGAAATAATAGCCAGGCTACACCATCTCAGACAACAGACGGATAAACCCAATGGCCAAGCGAACTTGTGCCTCAGTGATTTTATTGCTCCAGCTAATCAGGATGTCAGTGACTTTATAGGTGGTTTTGCGGTCACATCAGGCATTGGACTGGAACAGATGGTCGAAAGCTTCAAACAGGCTCAGGATGATTACACAGCAATATTATTGAGCGCTATCGCCGATCGCCTGGCTGAGGCACTGGCTGAATTCATGCATGAACAGGTCCGAACACACTACTGGGGCTATAGCAAAAACGAAAAGTTTTCTGCTAACGAGCTCATCAAAGAAAGCTATCAGGGTATCCGTCCGGCACCGGGTTATCCTGCCTGCCCAGAGCACTCAGAAAAGCAAACCCTGTTCGACTTACTCGACGTAGAAAAACAAACCGGCATAAAACTAACAGAAAATTTCGCCATGAGCCCGGCGGCATCCGTCTGTGGATTCTACTTTGCTCACCCTGAATCGCGATACTTTGGCCTCGGAAAAATCGATCGAGATCAAGTCAAGGATTACGCACAAAGAAAAAACTGGGATCTGGAAACTGCAGAACGCTGGTTACGGCCTTCACTAGGCTACGCTTAAACTGATTGTGGTTTTGCCCTGTTGACATGAAAGGATAGCAACTGTTTGATTTAACCGGGCTTTTACCGCTCCCTGCAGATCTAATTATTGCCTGTGAACAGGCTACTGCCCTTTATTTAGCTACCCGCTTCAGCAGACTTAGTTTTAGCTATATCTATAGAAGAATAAGTTAATTCAAGTCTGCTTTTAAAACTGCTAAATTCGCGCCTACATTTAATCGTGTGGCAGAGCATGTATCAGTATAGCGAGTCCGACCAAACCCTCATCGAAGAACGCGCCGCCCAATTCAAAAACCAAACCCGACGCTTCCTTGACGGGGATATGGAGTCAGAAGAGTTCCAGCAACATCGCCTGAGAAATGGTCTTTACATGCAGAAACTGGCCCCAATGCTGCGCGTGGCCATACCATACGGCATGTTGTCATCGAACCAGTTGCGTAAACTAGCTTATATCTCTGAAAAATATGACCAGGGCTATGGTCATTTAACAACTCGCCAAAATATGCAATTCAACTGGCCGAAACTCGAACAGGTACCCGAGATACTTGAGCAACTCTCCAGTGTACAAATGCATGCCATCCAGACCAGTGGCAGTTGTATTCGAAATGTCACTGCAGATCAGTTCGCTGGCGTTGCCGGAGATGAACTGGAAGACCCCAGGCCGTGGGCTGAAATGATTCGCCAATGGTCTACGCTGCATCCTGAGTTTAACTGGTTACCGAGAAAATTTAAGATCGCTGTCAGTGGCAGCGATCATGATAGAGCTGCTGTTAAAGTTCATGATATCGGCCTGAAACTAGTAACGAAACAAAATACAACCGGCTTTCAGGTATGGGTCGGTGGCGGCTTAGGAAGAACGCCAATCATTGCTTCAGAAATTAAACCGTTTCTGGACAAAGAGCATTTGTTGACATACCTGACAGCTGTATTGCGCGTCTACAACCGCCTGGGCAGACGAGACAATAAATACAAAGCCAGAATCAAAATACTGGTGAAAGCTTTGGGGCCAGAGACTTTCGCAGATCGAGTTGAAGCGGAATGGCTGACCTTAAAAGATGGTCCAGATACTATCAGCCAGGTCGATATCGACCAGTTCAAGCGCTGTTTTAGTCATCCTAACTATCTTAATCTGAAAAATGAACCGACCAAGACCCTTGCCAGCACTGATGCTGAGAGCCGGGCCTGGCTTGACCACAATGTCCTACCACACCAAAAAACAGGCTACGCTATCGTCAACATCTCTTTGAAAAATCTGGGTGCTGCACCTGGAGATATCACCTCAGAGCAGATGAATCTGGTAGCAGAACTGGCAGACGATTACAGCTTCGGTGAAATCAGGGTAACTCATGAACAGAATCTCGTGCTAGCAGATGTCAGGCAGTCTGAACTGCTCAACTTATGGCAGAAGCTGGAAAAAGCTGACCTGGCGACTGCAAATTTGGGCTTGATCAGTGACGTAATCTGCTGTCCTGGCGGTGATTTCTGCTCGCTCGCTAATGCTAGATCTATTCCCGTAGCCGAAGCCATCCAATCTCAGTACCAGAAAATTCAAGAAGTGGTCGATATCGGAGCAGTGGATATCAATATTTCCGGATGTATGAATGCCTGCGGTCACCACCACGTCGGCAATATCGGCGTTCTAGGGGTGGATAAAAAAGGCCAGGAATTCTATCAGGTATCTGTTGGAGGTAACGCCAGCGAGCAGACCCAGCTGGCACGAATTCTAGGACCGGCTTTCCCTGCCGAAGAGATTCCACAAGCCGTCGACCGGCTGGTGCAATGCTATCGGCAGTATCGATTGCCCCAGGAAAGTTTCATTCAAACATTTAACCGCGTCGGCATCGAAGCTTTCAAAGTCGCCGCTTATCCAGGGATAGCAGCATGAAAAAACTCATCAGACCTGAATCTCTAACCAGCAGCACTGTTATGATCAGCGCAGCGGAACAGACCAGCCAGACCTACCTGACATTGTCTGATTATTTAAAACTGGAAGAAACGGCACTATCAAAATATCCGGTTCTGCTTGAACCCGATGTCGATATTGATGATATCTATCAACAACTCAAGCCGCTATCACTCATAGCCTTGAATTTCCCAAGTTTTTACGATGGCAGGCCGTATTCTACCGCCGCTATACTGCGCCAGAGGTACAATTACCAGGCAGATATTCGTGCCGTGGGGGCTGTACGAGTCGACCAACTCAATCAAATGTACCGATGCGGCTTCAGTAGCTTTGAAATCAGCGATGATCAATTAACGGATACTCGAACAGCCGCTTTGCAATTCTTCTCTTCCGGCCAGCAAAACAAAATCAGCGATGAGCCTGCTTTAGCCAATCATTACCAGCAACCCTGGAGCAAAGCCTGGGCCGAGCCTAATTCAATGATCAGGCTCTAAGATCAACTACCACCCTGCCAGCAACTTTACCCGCGAAGATATCAGCAATCGCCGTGGACAAACCGGTAAGATTAATATCAATCGCCATTTCCTCAAGGTTAGGCAAAGACCATTCAGCCGCCAGGCGATTCCAGTTGCGTGTCTTATCCAATACAGGTAGTTCAACCGAATCAATGCCAAGGACATTGACACCTCGCAGGATAAACGGCAAAACCGTAGTAGAGAAAACCGGCGAGGCTACCAGTCCGCAAATGGCTACACTACCCTGATAATCCAGCGATTTAATGATATTTGTAAGGATTTCCCCACCGACCGTATCAATCGCATTAGCATAAACCGGGGCAGCCATAGGTCGTTTATTAACTTCCTCTAACTCACTTCTTGGTAATACGGTCTGGGCGCCCAGGCTCTCCAAATACCTTGCCTTATCCGGCTTACCCGTGCTTGCAAGCACCGAAAAACCAAGCTTTGACAGCAGCGAGACCGCCACTGAACCAACGCCACCGGTCGCTCCTGAAACTAACACCGGGCCTTGCTCTGGATTAGCCCCCTGCTGCAATAATTTTTCAATGCACAGGCTGGCCGTGAGGCCTGCGGTACCAATTACCATACTCTGGCGAAGCGACAGGCCCTCAGGAAGTGGCGTAATCCATGCTGCTGGTACACGGATATACTGCCCGAATCCGCCGGATGTGTTCATACCAAGATCAAAACCGATAACAATAACTTTATCCGCAACTGAAAACTCGCTGACCGAGGATTCTACTACCACGCCTGCCGCATCAATACCGGGCGCATGCGGGTATGACTTTGTTACCCCTGGCGAGCCATTTGCTGATAGCGCATCCTTATAATTCAACGAAGAATAGTGGACTTCAATAAGCACCTCTCCGGCAGGGAGGTCTTTAAGATCTCTTTGTATGATCGAATGCCTTACGCCATCAGCATTTTTTTCTACCCAGAATGATTGAAAACTCGACATCTTACTCCTCGTTTAGCTTAAAATTGGATTACCCTATTGGTGTTGAACAATACTACCTGATCTGGCTGTCAGGCAGTTTCGCTAAATGCTGAACAGGCGTATGCCATAGGCTTTTAAGTACCTGCACCTTTTTAAAGATTTTCTGCCAGCGATTCAGCACCTGCTTATATTGCACAGAGAAAACCTCGCAATCCCCACATTTATCGATGATATACTCATCACTGGTCATTAATTCATCAACCAGCATCACTTCAAGCGCTCTTTTACCGTACCAGGCTTCTCCTGTACTGACTTCTTCTATCTGTACCTGAGGTCGATTCTCTGACACGAACTCCTTGAATAAGGCGTGCACATCTTCAAGCTCCTCAACGAATTTCTGTTTTCCAGATTCAGTATTTTCTCCAAATAACGTTAGCGTTCGTTTGTATTCTCCCGCCGTCAACACCTCGACATCAACTTCCTTATTCTTAAGAAAACGATGAAAATTCGGAATCTGAGCGACCACGCCAATTGAACCGAGCAATGCAAAAGGCGCTGCTATAATTTTATCGGCAATACAGGCCATCATATAGCCGCCACTCGCAGCGACTTTATCAACAGCGACAGTAAGTTTAATTGACTTCGCCTTAATCCTCTGTAGTTGCGAAGCAGCCAGGCCATAACCATGCACAACCCCGCCAGGACTTTCCAGTTTAACGATGACCTCATCATCCGGATTTGCAACGGAGAGCACTGCGGAAACTTCTTCTCGCAGAGAATCTACCGCTGATGCCTGTACATCACCGTCAAACTCAAGTACAAATACGCGCACTGCAGGAGGAGTCTCTGCTTCATCTTCAAGTTCCCGTTTCAACTGCTGCTTTCGATCTTTCTCTTCTTGTTTGAGCCTTTTTTTATCTGCCTTGTGGTGTGCTTTCTGCTGGACAGGATTCAGCATCGATCGGGTCAGGCTCTGGCTGATCTCTTTTACAGCTTCGTTTATATTTTTAACCTCAAGGTCTCCCTGCTGCGATGGCTGACCCCGCTGGGAGGATCCAAGAACAAATACAATAATGATAATCAAGCTAACCAGAACGGTCAGGCACTTTGCCAGAAACAATCCATATTCGAATAAAAATTCCAAAATAATAATCCCCCGGGAAGAACCAGCAATATTAGCACAATCAGGTTAAGGGTCATGGCACTTCAGCAGAATAAGGGCTATTCTTTGCCGACTCTGGAATAGTCCTGTTTATGAACACCGAACAGCTCAATCAACAGTCATCTCAACTGGCTCCTTTCTTCCGCAGTTACTTCCTGCCGGAGAACCCGGTAACCTTTCAGTTCAAATTTGACGACACAGACCCATTTCATCTTACCGTTGACCACGCAGAGTTTGTCTTCAAACCCGGTTATGCGCAGACTCCGACACTAACCCTGTGGCTGGATCAACCGGCTACGCTTTGGCGACTCCTTGATGGACGACTCGATGGTATGGATGCATTTCTCTCCGGCCAATATCGGGCTGACGGGAATATTGTCCTCAGCCAGTTGCTGTTATATCTATTCCAATCCCCTGAACCCGTGCTTGCCCACGATATCAGCGACTAGATTGCTGGAAATAACTGGACCGCATCAGCAGCTCCTTCAACTGCTTCCAATCGCCTTAACCCGCATTTGAAACAGGCTTGCAGAAGCCTCTATGAAGGTGCCTCTTAACAAAACGGTCATGTCAACTCAACGAAACCCCTTGTTGGTGGAGATAATCATCAATCAACCATCTAGAAATAGCGTGCTTGCCAGGCATAACCGGCAATGCTTCTATATCAAACCAAGCCGCTTCTGCTATTTCCTCTTCCTGTAAACAAATGTCACCACCGTTATAACGAGCTTGGAACCCTAGCATCAGGCTATTCGGGAAAGGCCAAGGCTGACTGCAACAATAACGAAAATCAGTAATTTCGACCCCTACTTCTTCCCTCACCTCACGACTCAAAGTAACTTCTACTGATTCACCTGGTTCAACAAAACCGGCGAGAGTAGAAAACAAGCCGGTGGGAAACCGGTGATTGCGAGCGAGCAGTACTTTCCTATCGCTATGGACCAGGACAATGATTGACGGTGATATTCGGGCATAGAAGCTGAGTTGGCAGATGTCGCAACGCCTGGATCTATCAGATTCACTGACTCGCATCTGACTACCACACTTCCCACAGAATCGATGGGTTCGGTCCCAGTCAATGGTTTGAAGCGCCCGGCCGGCCAGGTTGAACAAATCAACGGATATACTGCCGAAAAGATCTCTGAGCGTTGACATCTCTTGATCTGGCTTGGCACCTAGACAGACTGCATAGCAGGCCGTACTACCCTGCATACCCATAAAAAAGCGCACTTCTTCATCAACCACCAGGGCCCTAAATTCTGCGTCTGTGATCGCCCTGAAATTATTCAAAGCATCTCTTCGGACAACAATAGTGTCAGCAAAAAATACAAAAAACCAATTTTCAAGCGCCCCACTACGGGCCTTAAAAGGCGAAGAAAACTCGATATTTGCTTCTGGCCAGATCATCAATAGGCCCCTTTTACGAATCGAGTTCAGTCCAGAGACAGCCTGACTGCGAGGATTCGTTAAGACTATCCAAAAAACTATTATGTTCCGCCAGTTCTTTTTCTGTCGGCAGGATGACTCGAAGTTGCTGGCTCTTCGGTGCCAGCTTTTGTTGGTGCGTTCTAGTCTTTGAACTAGACGCGTCCAAAACAAGTTTGCCCTGCCCGCCTGAGAGGTGCAGATAAACTTCGGCAAGCAATTCGGCATCAAGCAAGGCCCCATGCTGTTCTCTATTTGAGTTATCAACCCCTAACCTGTTGCAGAGTGCATCCAGGCTATTCCTCTGGCCGGGGTATTTTGACCGAGCCATCGACAGGGTATCCAGGACGCTGCAAATCTCCTCCATCATCACAGGGTCTGCAGATCCAAGCGATAATTCCTTGTTTAGAAATGCAAGGTCGAATGCCGCATTATGGATTACTAGCTCAGCGCCCTTAACAAATGCTAAGAAGGCATCCTCGAGATCTCCAAACACAGGCTTATCTGCCAAAAATTCCGCGCTGATCCCATGCACTTGCTGGGCACCTTCATCAATACTTCTTTGTGGATTGATATATTCGTGAAAACAATTTTTAGTTATTCGCCTGTCGATTAATTCAATACAGCCGATTTCTATAATTCTATGACCCGCCTCTACCTCCAGGCCAGTTGTTTCAGTATCCAGGACAATCTGTCTCATTTCGACGCCATCATCATATCAATTGCAGCATTTGCCAGCTGGTCGGCTATCTCATTTTCTCTATGGCCACTGTGTCCCTTTACCCAGTGCCACTCAATCGTATGCACTTGTGCCAATTGATCAAGTCTCTCCCACAAATCCTGGTTTTTGACTGCCTGCTTGTTACTGGTTTTCCAACCATTTAATTTCCATTTGGCAACCCACTGGGTTATGCCTTTCCGCAAATATTCTGAATCAGTAGTGAGCCTGACGTCAGTAGGACGCGTCAAGGCTGCTAAGGCTTCGATAGCTGCTAATAATTCCATACGATTATTAGTGGTATCTAGGGCGCTACCATTTAGCTGCTTCTCTGTCTCGCCATAGCGCATAACCGCTCCCCAGCCACCGGGGCCCGGGTTACCGCGACAAGCACCATCAGTATAAATCTCAGTTTTCATACGCTGGACCCTGGTGTTTCGTCTTCTGCATTATACCCACCTCGGGAGGATATAGCTGTGCAACCGGTTTGACTAAGCCTAGATTCGAAAAATATCTTCGCCTCGGCCATTTGGGCCGCAACGGTGTCATTGTTTCCAACTGCTTTCTTGCCACAATTATGCTCACGGCACCAATGGGGAAATTATTCCTTCGACTCAGGCCTAGACTATAATCTGGCCGCCGCACACGCCTAGCTGTCAAGGGTAACCGATATTCGCTATAGATGGCTCTATCGATTCGAAAATTTAAAACGTTAAGCCAGTCCATGAGTCTGTTAGGGCCCAAAAAATGCCCGGACCAGGGTACTTTATGGCTCCAGGACATCAGCAACCGGGTCAATCCCCACAGGCTATACGGATTAAAGCCAATCAATATCAACCATCCTCCGGGTAGTACTACGCGCGAAAACTCTCGAAGCAAATCCTGCGGCTTCTGGCAGAAATCCAAAAGATGGTGACTGATTAATACATCAATACAATCTGATTCGAATGGTAACGCATCTGGATACGCGCTTAGATCGGCACCAGGGAGGTCCAACAAGGATGTTTTCATACGGTGCTGAATGGGACTTTCAACACACAGATCCGCCTGCTGGAAACTCATCTGCAGAAGGTGGTAGCCAAACATTTCTCCCAGCAGTTCATCCAGTATCGCCGTTTCGGTCTCAATTAATTGTTTTCCCAGGGGACTTTCAAACCAGTGGTTAATTTCAATGATCTGATCGACCAGCACAGTAGCCATGTTTCCTTAATCCAAGAGTCAGTGACCGCATCGGTCATCACTATATATACTTTCCGCCGAGAACCTTGTCTCGCGCAAGAGTAAATACAGTATACTTCAGGTATGAGTTTTCTCGATACACCACGACTACTGCAAACTTCAATTTGTTCAATTCTGTTTCTCAGCAGCGGCTGCAACCTGCTTCCCCGGGCTGAACAATCACTCCAGGAAAATACCACTGATACTATACAGGTCGCAGAGACCCTGAGCACTGACGATGACCCGATTCAAAATAATGCCGCCCAGACTGAATTGACCCTATTAGCGTCGACTAACCCAATTCAAGATGATGCCGTCCAGGTCGCACAGACCCTTGCAGGCACCGATCATGCATCTATAGATAATATTCCCGAGCAGGATATTGAGCAGACGCAGGTATCACCACCGGTTGCCAACCAAGATCTAACACAAGGACCAGCATCTTCTAACGAGCCAGCATCGGAACCTAATAATGCTGAAATCTGGAGCCGCATCAGAACCGGCTTCAAACTAGATCACCATTTGTCTGAAAGGCGTGTAAAACAGCAGCTTAACTGGTTCATTAATAATCCAGATTACCTGCAAAGGGTTATCAAGCGCAGCGAGCCATATCTCTACTACATCGTCGATTCTTTGTCTGCCTCGAATTTGCCCCTCGAGTTAAGCCTGCTTCCTATTGTAGAAAGCGCCTTTGATCCTTTTGCTTACTCCCATGGAAGAGCGTCTGGCCTATGGCAATTCATCCCCTCTACCGCCCACCTTTATGGCATACGAATTGACTGGTGGTATGACGGACGTCGCGACCTGATCGATTCTACCAGTGCTGCTATCGCATTTCTCGAAGACCTTCATCAGCATTTTAAAGGTGATTGGGAACTGGCCCTGGCATCGTACAACTCAGGTATGGGAATGGTTGGGAAGGCCATCAGGTCAAACAAAAAACAGCTGAAACCAGCAAATTTCTGGCATTTAAAACTGCCTCGTGAAACGCAATCTTATGTTCCTAAACTGCTGGCCCTCAGCGCCATTATAAATGATCCAGAGCATTACAATATTCAACTACCGAGTCTAGCTAATCAGGCCTACCTGACAACCGTAGACATCAAGGCACAAATTGACCTGGCCCTGGCGGCCGAGCTTGCCAACATCGATCTGGACCAGCTTTACCGACTCAACCCTGGCTACAATCAGTGGGCAACGCATCCTGAGGGGCCACACAGGCTGATGTTACCGGTTAAACAAGCTGGCATCTTCCAAGCTCATCTAAAGCAGCTACCAGCTGCCAGCAGAGTGAGTTGGCAAAGACATATCATAAAAGCAGGCGAGAACCTGGGCAGTATAGCCCAGCGATACGGCGTCAACGTAAGCACGATAAAGCAAACAAATCATCTCTCAGGTGACATGATAAGAGCGGGCAAGACATTATTGATTCCAAGCGCAATCGCAGAAAACTACGCCCTGTCTATCAATGGCAGAGCAGACAACCGGGAAAATTATTACCGCAAACGTTTCGGTACGGAACCGACTCTCTACCGCGTCTCGGCAGGAGACAGCCTCTGGTCTATTGCTATGCAGTTTAATGTTTCCATTCGGTCGCTGGCCAAGTGGAATGGCATAGGTACTAACGGCATATTGCCACAGGGAAAAGAAATGAAGATCTTTATTCCTGAAACCAACAGGCTAAAGCCCCCATCACCTGAAAAGCTAAGAACGATCCATTATAAAATCAGGAAAGGGGATTCGCTTTCCAGGATAGCGAGTAAATTTCGAGTTACCGTGGAGAGCATCAAGAGCTGGAATGAAAAAATCCGTAATTCCACCTATATTCAACCCGGTGATCAAATTACCATCATTGTCGATGTAACTGCAGCTATGTGAAAATCAGTAACTCTTCTCTGCTTCTTGATCGCGGGAATCTTGATAGTTCTGCATGTCAAACCCTCCTAACTGCATCGCCATCACCTGTCCCAGACCTTGAACCTCTTCATCCATAACAGCGTCGGCCTGCTTTGCTTCAACGTTGGTTACCGAAATTACCGCAGCGCCACCGCCATCAATCAGAGTGTATCCTACACTTTTAGAAGATGAATCCGGCTTTGCTAAAGAAAACGCTTTAGTCCTGATCGCTTGCGGGAGGTCTTGTTGGTAGCGTTGCGCTTTGGGCACCACCGTCCATTCGAGTCCAAACTGATCAGCGACATATCTGGTGATATCTCCCTGTTCAAGCATACTGACGGCTTCTTGAGCTTGCTGTTCAGCTAACGCAGAAGCTTTATTTTCTTTTAACTGAACAACAATTTCATCTCGGACATCGGCCAGCTCCCGTAACTCACTGGGACGGTGCGTTTTTACCCTGACAATCAAGGCTCGACTATCAGATTCTTCGATCAAAGAACTATTATTCCCATCGATTAAAAGGTCTGGTGAGAAAACAGCTTCTTTAACCGCACCATTAGCAAATAATCCTGTTGACGATACTCGCTCCAGTAAACCCGTCGATTTTATTTCAAGATCAAGTTGTTGGGAAATTCCCAGTAGATCTGGATCCTCAAAAGCCAATTCATCCATGATAGATACTTGCGTAATGTACTCTTCCGCAACGGCTTCTTCTTTAAAAGCAAGCGTGACCTCTGCTTTGATGGTTTCAAGGTCGGGTACTACCTGCTCAGCCAATTCTGTCAATTGCAACAAATGGTAACCAAACTGAGTTTCTACTGGGACAGAAACCTCACCGGTTACCGTTAATGCCAGCGCCGCTGATTCAAATGGCTTAACAAATACATCCGGAGACAGATAGCCCAGATCACCGCCCTGAGCCGCACTTCCCGGATCCTGCGAAAGTGCCTGGGCTAATTCAGAAAAGCTTTCTCCTGCTTCCAGGCGCGCTCTTATATCCTCTATAGTTTCAAGTGCTGACGCTGCGTCATCACCCTCCGTCGCAATTAAAATGTGTGAGAGCCGCCTTCTTTCTGGTTGACTGAACAAATCTAGCCTATTCATGTAAAAATCCTGTAACTCTTCATCAGACATTTCGACTTGATCCATCAAATTCGCGCGCGTCAATTCTACATATTCTATATCGACTGACTCTGGCGAATAAAAGCCGGCCTGATTCTCCTCATAATGGGCTACCACTTCATCCTCACTGACGTAAGCGTCTTCAGCCATCGACGCTGACGTGAATTCAAGATAAGCAATGTCACGGGTCTGCTGCATGAGGCTAGCTGCTTGCCGCACCTCAGAATCAGTAACAAATGCAGTCGAGCGCACGCCGTCACTCAATTGCTGGATTGCTTTGTCTTTTCGCAATTCTTCTCTATACCTGGCCGGAGTATAACCGGCACCGGCTAAGACGACGCGAAACTGATCAGCATCAAATTGCCCATTCACCTGGAATAAGGCTGTTGCTGTAATATCGGCATCCAGAATGCTATCAGCGATCGTGAGCTCGAGGGTATCGGTGGATTGATTCAACAGTTCCCTATCCACCAATGCCTCCAATACATTCTGCCTCAACAGGTCTTCATCCAATTCCTCCGGAGAAACGCCGTTATCCTGTTGCATTCTTCTGGACCTTCTTACCGCATCTTCCATTTCCGCTTGCGTGATATCGACCCCGTTAATCGTAGCCACCTTCGGAACAGGCGCAAGGAAGGTAGTGATGGAACCCAGGCCGAAGAAAGCGAAGGCAACGATAATCAAACCAATAATAATTTTCGTTCCCAATCCCTGACTACGTTCCTGCATACTCATAATCGACATCAGCAATTTCTCCTTCGGTCATTCACTAAAACCAAATTATAACTGGGGTTTCGCCTAGCTTTGATCCAGGTTTTATGAAGTCCGGTTTTTAATACTCAATAAGATAAAAAATGGCGCCGGAAAGCGCCATTAATATTTAACCCCCATCAATCTGTACCACGGTCATGGCCATTACGGCCCGGGATTTATACGGATTGATGTATTGAGGCTGAACAGCCTAGACTGCCAGCCTTATTTGCTTGACTACTTTAATTGACAGCGTCTTTTAAAGCTTTACCTGCTTTAAATGCCGGCACATTGGCTGCCTTTATTTGTATTTCAGCTCCAGTCTGCGGATTTCTTCCTGTTCGTGCAGCACGCGAGCGAACCGAAAAAGTACCAAATCCAACCAGAGTTACGCTATCGCCGCCCTTCAGCGAAGCGGAAATTGAATCTACTACTGAATCCAAAGCTCTGCCAGCAGCTGCTTTAGAAATATCAGCTGATGCTGCGATGTTGTCGATGAGTTCTTGCTTGTTCAATATATACCCCTTATCTAACCGTTTGTTCGTTTTGAGAGTTATTTTACCTAGTTTTAACTTTGTAAAATCCGTAGATTCCTGCAAGTGAATCTCTAGCGTTTTATATCAAGCCAGCCTATGAGAATCAAGCTATAATGCTCAATGAGCGCTAATCCGTGAGTCCTGCTTCTTTTCCTGCGAACCATCACTGGTATTGGCCCCAGGCGCTGGCATGCGTTGCAATGCAACCTCGAGGACCTCGTCGATCCACTTAACTGGAATAATGTCTAATTCGCCTTTGATATTATCAGGAATATCCTTTAAATCCCGTTTGTTTTCATCCGGAATCATAACGACTTTTATCCCACCTCGATGAGCTGCCAGTAACTTTTCCTTTAATCCCCCAATCGGCAATACCTGCCCTCGCAAGGTGATCTCTCCTGTCATAGCCACTTCGGCGCGGGCAGCAATCCCTGTCAAAACTGACACGATGGCCGTACACAACGCAATTCCCGCGCTGGGGCCATCTTTTGGTGTTGCGCCTTCGGGCATATGAATATGAAGATCAAACTTTTCGTGGAAATCTGCAGCAATCCCGAGCACATCGGCTCTACTGCGCACAACGGTTATAGCCGCCTGAATTGACTCCTGCATGACGTCACCTAAAGAGCCCGTTTTAATCGTCAAGCCTTTACCAGCAACAGCGGCACTTTCAATAGTCAACAACTCTCCACCGACGCTGGTTACTGCCAGACCGGTTACCTGCCCCACCTGGTCTTCTATTTCAGCCCTGCCAAAATTAAAACGACGAACTCCGGAGAAAGTCTCCAGCTGCTCGCTATCAATTTCCAGGCAGACTTCTTCCGAGGCAGTGGCTGCCTGTTTGACCACCTTTCTACAGACTTTGGCGATTTCCCTTTCCAATCCACGCACGCCTGCTTCTTTGGTGTAGTACCTGATAAGGTCGACTATAGCTGCATCAGTGATCTTCAACTCTTGCTCACTCAGACCGTTGTTTTTCAACTGCTTGGGCACCAAAAAACGCGTCGCGATATTCTGTTTTTCATCTTCCGTATATCCTGGAATTCGAATCACTTCCATCCGGTCAAGCAGCGGTGCTGGGATATTCATCGAATTTGAAGTACAAATGAACATCACTTCAGACAGATCGTAATCCACCTCCAGATAATGATCGTTAAAAGAACTGTTTTGTTCAGGATCAAGCACCTCCAGCAAGCCGGAGGAAGGATCACCACGATGATCCTGGCCCATTTTATCGACCTCATCAAACAGAAAAAGAGGGTTACGAACAGCCACTTTTGATAATTTTTGTATGATTTTGCCTGGCATAGAACCAATATAAGTACGCCTGTGCCCTCTTATCTCAGCCTCATCCCTGACGCCACCTAAAGCCATTCGAACGAATTTACGACTGGTCGCCCGGGCAATTGATTCGCCCAGAGAGGTCTTACCTACACCAGGTGGTCCCACCAGACATAAAACCGGCCCTTTGTTTTTTTTCACTCTCTTTTGAACTGACAGAAACTCCAGAATTCTGTCTTTGACATCGTCTAGACCGTAATGATCTTCATTTAGAATTCTTTCAGCATCGGCAATATTAGTCTTCAATCTAGATCGCTTTTTCCAGGGCGTGTTCAGCATCCAATCAATATAACCCCTGACCACAGTCGCCTCAGCTGACATGGGAGACATCATTTTCAATTTTTTAATCTCAGCCGAAGTTTTCTCCAAAGCCTCACTAGGCATACCCGAATCCTTTAACCTGGACTGCAGCTCTTCTATCTCGTTAGGAGCCTCATCCAGGTCACCCAGCTCTTTTTGAATTGCTTTCATCTGCTCATTCAAATAATACTCTCGCTGGCTTCGCTCCATTTGCTTCTTCACCTGACCTCGAAGCTTCTTTTCAACTCCAGTCAGTTCGATCTCTGCAGTCAGTAATTTGCTGACATGATCGATACGATCCCTAACGGCTGTTATTTCGAGAATGGCCTGTTTCTCAGCTAATTTCAGGTTAAGCTGGGAGGCAATGGTATCGACCAACCGACTTGGGTCTTCAACTCCAGCCAGGGATGTCACCACTTCTTTCGGGATTTTTTTACTGAGTCGGGCGTATTTTTCAAACCCCGACATCAAAGCTTGATTCAGTGCGTCACCTTCGGCATGGGCCAAGGGCTCTTCTTCTATCAAGTCCACATTGGCAAAGAAGATACCGTCTCTATCAACCAGTTCTGATACGATGGCTCGGCTTTCGCCTTCCACCAGTATTTTCACCGTTTTATCCGGCAAGCGAATCAGCTGCAGTATCGTTGCGGTGGTACCAAACTGATAAAGATCAGTCGAGACTGGGTCGTTATTTTCCGGATCCAGCTTTGCCACTAACAGGATCCGCTTGTCGGCACCTTCTGCCTGCGCTTGCTCCAGGGCACGAATTGACTTCTCTGTACCAATAAACAGTGGTTGCACACCATGCGGATACACGACCATATCACGCAGTGTTACCACAGGCACCTGTTTCAATTGACTCATAATTTACCTCGAATGCTAGGTCCTTATTCTAACCCGAATTGTTTTAATTCACGAATAATAGTCGTCCTTACTTTAAACGACCGATAAATGATAAACACCCCACAAAAGGGGCCCGAAGAGCTTCTTAAACCAAAAAAAAAGACCCAATTGGGTCTTCTTACAACTTCTGTTTTCAACAGCAAACAGCCCATTTGCATCCGTTTACCAGCAGCTCTGGTCCGCCAACTCTGCAAACTAATCCTGCAACACAGCACTGCAGAAACGAAAAAGTAACCTGGTGATCTATTCCGTTACTGCTTTCTGTTGGTCCTGATTTTCGTAGATCAACATAGGCTCGCTGTTACCAATAATGACATTTTCATCAATCACTATCTTGCTGACATCTTCCTCTGAAGGGATTCTATACATAACCTCAAGCAGTACAGATTCAAGAATGGAACGCAGTCCCCTGGCCCCTGTTTTCCTATCGACTGCCTTGCGAGCAACCGCCTGCAGCGCGTCCTCCCGGAAGTCGATTTCTACGTCTTCCATTTCAAACAGCTTGGTGTACTGCTTGGTATAAGAATTTTTTGGCTCGACCAGGATTCGCACCAGTGCATCCTCGTCTAATTCATCTAATGTAGCCAGGACTGGCAAACGTCCGACGAATTCTGGAATCAGGCCATATCTAACCAGATCCTCTGGTTCAACAATTCTTAACGTTTCACCGAGGTTCTTCTTGGTTGACTCAGTCTCTACTGTAGCACCGAACCCAATACCGCTCTTCGCTGACCGATTCATAATGACTTTGTCCAGCCCCGCAAACGCCCCTCCACAGATAAACAGGATATTCGAGGTGTCCACCTGCAGGAATTCCTGCTGGGGGTGTTTCCGTCCACCTTGCGGTGGGACAGACGCTACCGTTCCCTCGATCAACTTCAACAACGCCTGCTGCACGCCTTCTCCAGAAACATCTCGAGTAATTGAAGGGTTATCACTCTTGCGAGAAATTTTATCAATCTCATCGATGTAAACTATGCCCACTTGTGCCTTATCAACATCATAGTCACATTTCTGCAGTAGTTTTTGAATAATATTCTCGACATCTTCACCAACATAACCCGCCTCGGTTAACGTGGTTGCGTCCGCTATGGTAAATGGCACATCAAGTAATCGAGCTAACGTTTCTGCGAGCAGAGTTTTACCTACACCGGTGGGTCCAACCAGCAGGATATTACTTTTCTGCAGCTCTACATCATCTTTGTTGCCCGAATAATTCAATCTTTTATAGTGATTGTAGACAGCAACCGACAGGACTCGTTTGGCCCGTTGCTGACCGATCACATACTCATCAAGGATTGCTTTTATTTCCTGTGGAGTAGGAAGCTTTTTGAGTTTTTCCTCTTCACCGGACTCCTGCAATTCCTCTCGAATTATATCATTACAGAGTTCAACACATTCATCACAAACATATACTGATGGTCCGGCAATCAGCTTCCTGACTTCATGCTGACTTTTACCACAAAAATTGCAGTGCAGCAGCTTGCCATCATTATTGTTTCCGTCATGTTCGTCTGACATAACAACCTCTATCCCTAAAACTAACCTAATTTATCTCTATATATACCATGCATTCATCTGGTCTCAAACCAAATTTATGACATTGTTTTTACCAAAACTGAACAATCCAAGTGTTATTTTACGGCTGCTAAAGCGGCCGAACGTGGCTCCTGCACTTTATCTATGATGCCATAAGACGCAGCATCAGTTGGAGTCATAAAAAAGTCTCTTTCTGTATCGTTTGATATCTGCTCGACACTTTTCTCAGTATGCTGAGCCAGTATTTCGTTCATTCTTTCCCTCAGATACAAAATTTCTTTCGCCTGAATTTCGATGTCAGAGGCCTGACCCTGCGAGCCGCCGCTTGGCTGATGAATCATGACTCTGGAGTTGGGAAGGCAAAAACGCTTGCCTTTCGCCCCACCGGCCAGCAATAAAGCCCCCATACTCGCGGCCTGGCCTATACAAAGCGTTGAGACATCGCAATTAATAAACTGCATGGTATCGTAAATAGCCAGCCCGGCAGTCACCGAACCTCCGGGTGAATTAATATATAACTGTACGTCTTTGTCAGCATTTTCTGATTCGGCGAAAAGTAACTGAGCAACAATGAGATTAGCAACATTGTCGTCTATCGGGCCCACTACAAAAATAATTCTTTCTTTCAACAAACGGCTATAAATGTCATAAGAGCGTTCACCTCGTGGTGTCTGCTCCAGCACCATGGGCACTAAGCCCAGGCCTTGTGTAACCAACTGTCCAGGACCCTCAATATATGAACTCATCTATACTCCTTGCTCTACTGTCTGCTGTCGCCTCTGTTGAAAATGACAGCCGTTTTATCTGTGTATGGTGATCCCTGGGGCTAGCCATCATAAACTTTACTGTCTACCTACCGGCAGAGCGTCCTGCTTACCCTGAGCATTCTGACATGCGGATAATACCACTGTATACACCCATATAGCAGTAGCGAGTATCCTGCCTACTCTTTGCTCTGAGCGATATCACTGTCGTCTTCGTCGTCCTCAGGGATTGGAGAATCGTCGTCCGCGGTGTCTTCTACGATCACGGCATCCTCAATGTCATCCTCTGTATTGGTATTGGCATCAGCATCAGCTGACTGCTCAGTTTCATCCTCAGCCGGCTCGGCTTGCTCTGGCGGTTTAATCGCTTCTTCATAAGGCATTTCCTGATCAGTCACTTCAGCTTCGCTAAGAATCGATTCAACCACCTGCTCTTCCATTACCAGGCTCTGTACCTGGTTGAGCTGTTCTTCGTTACTGTAGTAGTAGTTAATCAACTGTTCTGGCTGCTCATAACTACTGGCAATTTCTTCAATCTTCTCACGGACTCGATCTGCATCAACTACCATATTATTTTTTTCAACTATCGCGTTGACAATCAACCCCAACTGGACCCGCTTGACGGACTGTTCTTCAAATAATTCTGCCGGTAACATCGATGCGTCAAATTGCTGCCCGCCGCCAAACTGACGAACCATATCCTGCCGCATCCGGTCAATTTCGTCATTGACAAGCGCCTTTGGCACTGAGATTTCAGTTGAATCAACCAAGCCATCCATGACCTGGCTTTTTACCTTATTGTCCACGGCCGCTTTTAATTCTTTTTCCATGTTGCCTCTTACTTCAACACGAAAAGCCTCTAAATCACCCTCTTCTACACCAAATTCTTTAAAGAAACTCTCATCAACTTCGGGCAGTTGTGATTCCTCTACCTTGTTGACTTTGATCTTGAAAACAGCCTGCTTTCCAGCAAGTTCTTCCTTTTGATAGTCCTCAGGAAATGTTACATCGAGGTCAATCTCATCACCTGCAGAGAGTCCAGTTAGCCCTTCTTCAAAGCCAGGAATCATGGACCCAGAACCTATGACGATATCTGAACCATCAGCCTGCCCACCTTCAAAATCCTCTCCATCCACCGAACCAGAGTAATCAATATTGATCTGGTCCTCTACAGCAGCAGCTCGATCTACCACTACAAATTCTTTCCTCTGCTCGCGCAAACGCTCAACCATATTATCGAGGTCCGACTCACTTATATCGGCTACGGGTCGAACGACCTGTATAGCGCTGAAATCCCCCGGCTCAACGTCCGGAAACACTTCGAACAGAGCTGTAAACGTTAAATCCTTACCGGCTTCAATGACGACATCTTCTATCGTCGGCGTACCTGCTGGATTTACGGTTTCCCGCTGGATAGCCTCAGCAAAGCTCTGCTGCATCATTTCGCTGGAAACTTCCTGTAAGATGCCCACACCAAATCGGCGCTTGACCTCGCGCAGAGGGACTTTGCCGGGTCGAAACCCCTTTATTCTGACCTGGCCCGCCGTTTGTTTGAGTTTATCGTCTACTTTTGAGTCCACCTCCGCAGATGGCACAACAATACGCATCTTGCGTTCAAGGTCTGATATCGATTCTAAAGTTACTTCCATAAGCTGTTCCGTAAAATCCAAGTCACTGGCTATATCATTATCGATCAGGTTGGTGCGAAAGGAGAGACTCGAACTCTCACACCTTTCGGTACTGGAACCTAAATCCAGCGCGTCTACCAATTCCGCCACTTTCGCTTTTTTTACCTGACTACTACATCATCCCGCAGATTCGGTCCTTGTAAGATGATTGCTACGTTTATCAGAAAATCAACCCTATTAGCCCTTAGCTAATATCTATTTCCAAATCAGTGAGTTAAGTCTATTTAACTGAATCACGAAGCGAGCGATTATAGAGATAAATTGCGGCTTCCACAACAAACTAAAAGCACTAGGTTGATTCTAACGCTAGGCTACTGTTGAAATGGGGTGAGCGACGGGGTTTGAACCCGCGACCACCGGAATCACAATCCGGAGCTCTACCAACTGAGCTACGCCCACCATTTCACTATCCTGCTTGCTCCAGTGCAAGCTAAAGCCTGATATAGCACCGCTACCACCGGTAAACTAATCTCGTCACCGGCCATTACAACTCAAGCGCAGTCTTTTTTGCCAAGCCCCCTACAGACCGCAGGTTAACCGCCTGGCCAGAATGCTGCAGTTATACCTGATCGTTGCTTAAGGTTACTCGATCGCTGCTAAATACCATCCTGAACTTATCCATTCAGCACGTTACGCCGGAACGCACGAGTTTAACAAATATCGTCAGTTGTTTGTCTAATCCAACGAGAAATTTTTATCTCTAAAATTGAATTGTACCTCCGGCACGATCTCCCTTCTGCAACGATTACCGCCAGTACTTCCGCTGTCACCTCAGTGGGCGATAAAAATGTACTGGTAGCATGGAGACACTTTCACAGGACTGGAAGAGATGGTAGGGCATAGACGATTCGAACGTCTGACCTGCCGCTTAGAAGGCGGCTGCTCTATCCAGCTGAGCTAATGCCCCGTCCCACTTGCAGACAACGCTATACCGCTGACGCCGTGCTCAGTAGTCTGGTCGGGGTAGAGAGATTCGAACTCCCGACATCCTGCTCCCAAAGCAGGCGCGCTACCAGACTGCGCTATACCCCGAACTGAACTACTTGTTTCCGCCATGCAGGGTATCCTACCTCGCCCCTTATTGGCCGTCTTGCCGTCACTACCTGACGACGCGGTGATTCTACTTAAAGCAGTAGTGCCCAGTCAACGAAAGTTACGCCTAGAGTGGTACACTTTGCATAACATTAATCGAATTAAGACCCAAAACATGACCGGGACGCGCTATTTGTTCATCTCTGACCTACACCTGGACCCCTCTCGAGTCGATGTCAGCCAGGCCTTTATTGACTACTTGAACACGCTCAGCAAACAAGATGTGCTCTATATCCTAGGCGACCTGTTTGAAGTCTGGCTGGGAGATGATGATGACAACGAATTCAATTTGTCTATGATCGAGGCACTCAGCCAATGTCAAGGGGATGTCTACCTTATGCATGGCAACCGTGACTTTTTAATCGGTTCAAAGTTTGCTGACCAAGCCAATCTAACGCTGCTGCCAGATCCTTTCATTGTGAATCTATTAGGTGAACCTGTTCTACTCCTGCATGGCGATAGCCTGTGCACCCTGGACACCCAGTATATGGCCGTGCGCGAGATGCTGCGAAGTGAGTCGTTTCAAGCAGAGCTGCTTAGTAAAACACTGCTAGAACGAGCAGAAATTGCCCAACAAGCAAGAAACGAAAGCCAGTTACACACCAGTCAAACAGAAATGCAAATAATGGATGTAACACCCGAAGAGGTTCAACGAATGTTCGCTGAACACCAGGTTACCACCATGATACACGGTCATACACACAGGCCTTTTGATCATTTTGACGAGGCTGATAGCCCACCATTTCGTCGTATGGTGCTTGGCGACTGGGGTCAATATGGTTGGCAGATTATAGCCGCCGACAGCACTTTAGAGTTGAGCCGGTTCCCGATCGGCTAAATCACTGCTTGAAGAGACGGGCAAGCCGCTATGGAATCTGAATTCTGGATCCGTGGAGACAATCAACTCAGCTTCAACTTCAAGTAAGCGTCCGAGCCTTTCGTTAATAGGCGCTTGCGATAGCCTTTTTGCGAAGCCCAAGTAACATTCAAAATGTCTCTGCTCGGATTTAAGCAGGGAAGCGTAGAATCCAGCCAGGTCAGCATCAAGTACCGTGACCAATTTCCCGAATCGTTCACAACTGCGCGCTTCCACAATGGCGCTGACCAACATCAAATCGATTAACCGGGCAGGTTCATGTGTCCGCACCTCTTTACGTAGCCCGCCCGCATAACGAGAAGAACTGAGCTGCCGATAGACGATCCCTCTCGATTTCATATAACCGAGCACCTGCTCAAAGTGCCGTAATTCTTCCCGGGCAAGTTTAGAAAGCTGGGTTAGCAGTTCAGGGTATTCCACATAACGATACATCAAATTGAGTGCGGTTGAGGCAGCTTTTTTTTCGCAATTTGCGTGGTCCATCAATAAAATATCAATATTACCCAGTGCTTCTTTGAGCCACAAATCAGGTGTCTGCACCAATAAGAAATTATTAACTTTCATTACCACTCCATTCATCATGGCTTAACTTTGCTTGCTCCATACAGTATTATCTGCTTCCGAACTGAACACCTCTCAACGACTCAAAAGAGCCACATAAGGATTCTCCAGTGCTTGAAGCTTATCGACAACATATTGCGGAAAGAGCAGCAGAAGGGATTATACCCAAGCCGCTTTCTGCCCAACAGGTTAACGAGTTAACTGATCTTTTAAAAGCACCTCCTGCTGGTGAAGAAGATTTCTTACTGGATCTATTATCAAACCGAGTCCCCGCCGGCGTCGATGATGCGGCCTATGTTAAAGCTGGCTTCCTTGCTGACGTAGCGAAAGGTAAAGCCGAGTCACCTATCATCGACCGCCTGCTGGCCACTCAATTATTAGGAACAATGTTAGGTGGCTACAACATCCAACCGCTGATTGATCTCCTGGACGACAGTGAAACCGGTGAGACTGCGGCAAATGCACTCAGCAATACCTTATTGATGTTTGACGCCTTTCATGATGTCGTCGAAAAGACGAAAAACGGCAATGCTAACGCCATTAACGTGATGAACGCGTGGGCAAACGCTGAATGGTTCACGCAACGCGAAAAGCCAGCCTCGGAAATTAAATTAACCGTATTCAGGGTTGATGGTGAAACCAACACAGATGATCTGTCCCCTGCCGGCGATGCCTGGAGTCGGCCGGATATTCCGCTTCATGCGCAATCAATGCTCGTAAAAACAATGGATGCACCACTGACCACTATCGAGAAACTGAAGCAACAAGGCTACCCTCTGGCCTATGTCGGTGATGTGGTTGGAACAGGCTCATCAAGAAAATCAGCCACCAATTCAGTTTTATGGCATATGGGCGAAGATATTCCCTTCATACCCAACAAAAGGGATGGAGGCTTTGTACTGGGAGGTAAAATTGCACCCATATTTTTCAATACGATGGAAGATGCAGGAGCACTGCCAATAGAATGTGATGTTAGCCAGATGCAGATGGGCGACATCATTACCATTCATCCCTATAAAGGGGAAATCACTAATGACAATAATGAAGTTATCAGCGAATTTGAATTAGCCAGCGACGTTCTGCTTGATGAAGTTCAAGCAGGAGGGCGGATCCCGCTGATTATCGGCAGAGGTCTAACAGAACGCGCTCGTGAGGCGCTTGATCTAGGCAACAGTGATATCTTCAGGAAAGCTATACCAGTAGAAGCATCGACCCGAGGCTATACACTGGCCCAGAAAATGGTGGGAAAGGCCTGCGGCACGGAAGGCATACGTCCAGGAAGCTATTGTGAACCCAAGATGACCACAGTGGGATCACAGGACACCACCGGTCCTATGACCCGCGACGAGCTTAAAGAGCTGGCCTGCCTGGGATTCTCAGCTGATCTGGTGATGCAATCCTTCTGCCATACAGCAGCCTATCCAAAACCTGTTGATATAGAAACACAGCATCAACTGCCCGATTTTATACAGACTCGAGGTGGTGTCGCATTACGACCTGGTGATGGCATTATTCACTCCTGGCTGAACAGAATGCTACTGCCCGATACCGTAGGCACTGGTGGTGATTCTCACACCCGATTTCCGATTGGCATCAGTTTTCCCGCCGGCTCGGGGTTAGTCGCGTTTGCTTCCGCCCTCGGCGTCATGCCATTGGATATGCCCGAATCAGTATTAGTCCGATTTAGCGGCGAGATTCAACCCGGAATTACGCTGCGGGACCTGGTCAATGCCATTCCTTATGCAGCAATTCAAAAAGGCCTACTCACCGTCGCCAAGGCTGGCAAGAAAAATGTGTTTAGTGGCCGAATCCTGGAGATCGAAGGGTTGCCTGATCTAAAGGTCGAGCAGGCATTTGAGATTAGCGATGCCTCCGCTGAAAGATCTGCCGGGGGATGCACAATCCGTTTGGGCATTGACCCCATAAAGGAGTATTTGAATTCAAATGTTACTTTACTGAAGTGGATGATCAGCGAGGGTTATGGTGATAGCCGCACCATCGCCAGGCGTATCCAAGCCATGCAAGACTGGCTTGATGACCCAAAACTAATGGAACCTGACCTTGATGCCGAATATTTTGAAATCATAGAAATAGACT
>Ga0206679_10000313_pt1 | contig 40367 bp, 59 predicted proteins | sample M110012015metaG_FD_155464 | JGI IMG/M metagenome (GOLD analysis project Ga0206679, IMG submission 155464) | Ammonia-oxidizing marine archaeal communities from Monterey Bay, California, United States - M1 100m 12015 | ecosystem: Environmental > Aquatic > Marine > Intertidal zone | place: USA... | reverse complement strand
TGAAAAAATTATTAACATTATGCCTTATGGCATTAACTACATCAGCAATCGCTGACTACACATTTGTTGTGCCACAGAAACCTGGCGGTGGAACAAGTGTATGGGCACAAATTATTGCTGAACAACTTGTACCTTTCTTAGGAGAGAACATAGTTATATTACATCAGCCTGGAGCAAGAGACATTCCTGGCTTTAACACTTGGCATAACGATCTGAGAGATAATGACAAAATCATTATGGTATCTCATGGTGGTAATGGTGTTGCATTCCTACAAGAGAATGTAGACTATAACTATGGTGACTATGAATCAATTGGCCTTATGAATTTAAATATTATTGCTGGTAAACGTATTGGTGCTGATATGGAATTCCCTAAATTTGCTGCGGGATCTGGTCAAACACCAGAAGCTTGGGCAATGACCATGTTAATATGTGGTCCAGACAAGACTATGGCATTCTATGCTGCCTGCTTTAAAGAGCATGTAACTTGGGTAAGCGGTATGTCTGGTGGAGAACGTAGACTTGCATTTAAACGTGGAGAGTTAACTGGTACAAGAGAGAATCCAGCGGCATATAAGAAACACGTGGCTGGAGATGACAACGCTGAAATGTGGTTTCATCATGGTATACTTCAAGCAGACGGAAGTCATGCCGATGATCCTAACCACCCAGGATTTCAATTCGAAATATTATTTGAAGAGAAATATGGTGTAGCACCTTCTGGAAAATTTTATGATGCTTATAAACTTGTGAAGTCATTTCGTGATGGTATGCAAAAAGCATTATGGGTAAACAAAGGTAATCCAAACGCATTTGAATTACAAAATGCATTAACTAAAATGAGTCAAGATCCTGATGCTGTTGCAGCTATTCAAAAGAAGGTTGGTCAATATGACTGGCTTATCGGAGAAGCTGGCAATAACCATCGTGATACGCTTATGACATTTATTACTGCTGAAGCTTTACAAAATCTTGTATGGTTTAATACAGAAGCTTTAGGTTTAGCAAGTGTATATAAGGAAGACTTAGTGAAGTGAAGAATTGGATCTTTGTCACTGGTGCTCCAGGATCACGTTGGAGTGGTGTCGGTCAAGAAATAAGATGGACTAACCACGCTGATATTACTGATTGTACACCAGATAAAGAATACAAACATGGGCAATTCAGTGGTCATAAAGGAAACTATTATGGCCCTGGAATGCTTAATGGAACATGGCTAGATAAAGAATTAGGTACAAAAGAGCAATGGATTAATGAGATAAATAATAGTTACAAGGGCCCTGTAGATCAGGTCAAAGTAATTATGTCTCATCACTTTGCATATTATCTAGAAGAGATAATGGAAGAATTTCCAGAGAGTCAGATCATTGCGTGTGTACGTGATTGTGATGACTGTATGGAATGGTGGAAGAAAGCTGGTGGATGGGATATAACCTATCCTAGTTATGAATGGTATAGAGATGATATCAAAATGAAACATGAAATATACTATCAGAACAAAGCTATTCGCCAATGGGCTCATAAACACTCTGTAAAAAAGAGTGAAGCATTAGCCCAAAGGTTTAATAAATTTAAACCAATAGTCGAAGACCTAAAGGTTTTCGTGTATAAATAGAATTGAGTATGCCGAAAGGGTATTCATTTTTTAACCTTGCTATATATAGGAGGTCAATATGACAAACTTAGCATTTACAAACTTCCCGAGGGATACATTCCTGGGATTTGATTCACTCTTTAACACATTACAAAATACACAAATCCATGACGCGAGAGGCGCCGGATATCCCCCGTATAATGTAATCAAAAGAGATGATGGTCACTTTTTAATTGAAATCGCTGTCGCAGGATTTAATAAGAAAGACATTAATCTGACCCTTGAAAAAGGTGTTCTGACAATCACTGGTAAGAAAGTTACTGGTGCAGATACAAGAGACTATGCACATCGTGGCATTTCTCAAAGGGCGTTTGAGCGTTCATTCACAATAGCCGAGACAATTAAGGTTGTCGGAGCTGATATTGTAGATGGAATGCTTGTTGTAATTCTGGAGAACGATATTCCAGAAGAGGACAAGCCTCAAACTATTAATTTAGGTGACCTGCCTAAGCACGCTAAAAAGCTGTTGCTAGGCTAATAAATACTAAGGAGCACTATGGCATATTCAGATCAAGTTTTAGACCACTATAATAATCCACGCAATGTGGGTAAGATGGATATAAATGACCCGAATGTCGGGACTGGTATGGTAGGTGCTCCTTCTTGTGGCGACGTTATGAAGCTACAAATTAGAGTAGAAGAAGGCATTATTGAAGATGCAAAATTCAAGGCATATGGATGTGGTTCTGCAATTGCTAGTTCTAGCATGGTTACAGAGTTGCTCAAAGGTATGTCGTTAGATGAGGCAAAAGATATTAAAAATACTTCTATCGTAGAAGCTCTTAGTTTGCCTCCAGTTAAGATACACTGCTCAGTCTTAGCTGAAGATTCAATTAAAGCAGCAGTCAAAGATTATCAAGGCAAACAACCAAAACCACATAGGTAAATTATGAATGATTATAAATTAATCCGATTAACTTCGGGCGAAGAGATATTAGTAGAAATAAAATCAAGAAATGAAACATTAACAGTAGTAAAAGACCCAGTACTTTTAATTCCAGATCCAGGTGCAGCAGGTAGAATAACCTTTGTACCATATTTGTCTTACTGTGAAATGGATGAATTAACTATTAAGGAAGAACATATAATGTTTATTGTTGAACCTGAAGAAGGTTTAAAAATAAAATATGAAGATATGGTAGATGGTAAAATCAAACTGGTCAAACCCCCTCAACAAGAAATATTTACATAGAGGTATGTACTTTATATGTTATCATGATATAATGGTAGCATGAATCAAACTTTCTATACAAGCGCCTTCCGCCATGGCAAGGTGATTAAATATATGGGGTACGAAGATGGGAAGAAGGTTTCATTCTCTGTCCCGTATCACCCCACCCTATTTGTAACTAATAAAGGTAATAATGCCCACGATTGGAATGCCCTTGATGGTAATCCAGTAGAACCTATTGTATTCGGTTCAATGGGTGAAGCCACTGACTTTATTAAGTCGTACAGCGATGTACCTAACTTTAAAGTATATGGCAATACCAATTATGTTGTACAATATCTTAATGAGCAATTCCCTGGTGAGATCAAATGGGATCGTAATATGATTAATGTGACCTCACTTGATATCGAATGTAGATTCGGCCAAGGGTTTCCTGACCCCAAAGATGCTGACCAAGAGATTACAGCAATCACAATGAAGAACAATATAGATGATGTCTATTACACATTTGGTTGTGGCGAGTACGATACATCTAAAGCTCTTATGCAAACCCATGAGGTTCGCTATCAGAAATGTGCAGATGAGCGTGAACTCTTACACAAGTTTGTATATCATTGGGCGAGAGAATGCCCCGATGTTGTAACTGGTTGGAACGTAGAGTTCTTTGATATACCATATCTCATTAACCGTATAAGAAAAGTTTTTAATAATAATGGCAGAGAGAAATTCTTATCACCATGGAGAATGGTCGATGGCAAAGAAGCATTCGGCACTGGTATTAATCAAGCAAAACATAATCACTTACCGAAGGTTAAAGCATCTAAATATGAAATAAAAGGTGTGGCTATCTTAGACTATATGGCGATCTTTAAAAAGTTCGGTTACACATACGGCCCACAAGAGTCATACAAATTAGATCATATTGCTAATGTAGTTCTTGGTGAGAAGAAGCTTGACTTCGGTGAAGCCTCTAACCTTAACGAATTATATGACAATGACCATCAAAAGTTTATTGATTATAATATAAAAGACGTAGAGCTTATAGATCGTATGGAAGATAAGCTCGGCCTTATTACTCTATGTCTGACTATGGCATATAAAGGTGGTGTGAACTATGAGCAAGTCCTCGGGACTGTGGCTATATGGGATTCACTAATCTATCGTGACTTACATTCAAAACGTATAGCTGTACCAATGAATGAAGAGTCATATAAGGGTGCATATCCCGGCGGTTATGTTAAAGTTCCCCAAGTAGGAATGCATGATTGGATATGTTCATTTGATTTAGCTTCTCTATATCCATCAATCATTATGCAATACAATATGTCTCCCGAGACTATACTACTTGATGATGAGCCTAATGTTACTGTTGAAACTGTATTAGCTAAACAAGTAAAGAACACAACACCTAATACAGCATTAGCCGTAGGCGGCACAAGATTTAGTACAACTAAGCGTGGAGTTTTACCACAGATTATTCAAGAAATTTATGATGAACGTGTAGAATTTAAACACAAACAAATCAAGGCCGAACAAGAATTAGAATTATGTGGCAACAAGTCAGAGGTCTATGCACTTGAGAAGCGTATAGCCATTGCTAAGAACCAACAGATGGCATTGAAGATCCTACTCAACTCTTTGTATGGAGCAATGGGTAATAAGTGGTTTAGATATTTTGACATGCGTATTGCCGAAGGTATTACTCTTACTGGTCAAGCAACCATTCGTTGGGCCGAGAAGTATCTCAATGAATATCTTAATAAAACATTGGTAACAAATAAAGATTATGTTGTTGCTATTGATACTGACTCACTATATGTTTGTCTTAATGAATTCATTAAACGTCTTGGTCCAGCTAAACCAGTAGACTTCCTTGACTCAGTGTGCAGGGCCCTTGAAGGCACACTCAATGAATGTTATGATGATTTATATAACAGACTCGGTGGTATAGAAAACAAAATGCTCATGGAGCGTGAGGTTATTGCAAACCGTGGTATATGGACAGCAAAGAAAAGATACATATTAAATGTACATGACAATGAGGGAGTCCGCTATACAAATCCTAAGCTAAAGATTATGGGTATCGAGGCAGTCAAATCATCTACACCAGCAATATGTAGACAAGCATTAAAAGAAATATTCAAAAGAATTATGGATACTGATGAGGAGACCGTTCAGGCAGATATAGCAAATTTCAAAGCAGCATTTTGTAAAGCTTCAGCAGAGGAGGTTAGCTTCCCTCGAGGTGTTCAACATATAAAGAAATGGCAAGACAATAAAACTCTATATAAAAAAGGAACACCAATACATGTCCGCGGAGCTATATTACATAATGCAGAAGTAGATGATAAGAAGCTTAAGAATAAAATAGAAAAAATAGTGGGTGGCGACAAGGTTAAATTCACATATCTTATTAAGCCAAACCCTATAAAGGAGAATGTCATTGCATTCATTGATTATCTCCCACAAGAATTTAAACTAGAAAAGTATGTAGACTATAATTTACAGTTCGAGAAAACCTTTTTAGGTGCAATTAATCCAGTTTTAGAAGCGGTTGGATGGACCAGTGAGAAGCAAATATCACTAGAAGATTTTTTCGTATAAGGTATGTACATTCAGGCAATGTATGATATAATATTAATAATGAATATAAAAGGAGACTTATGTCAGCAGATTGGGTAAACGATATTAATCGTATGCAAAACAAATACGGTGTTAGAGAATGGATTAACCATGCTACACCATTTCAATTAAAGAAATATATAGAATTTAGATTAGACTTTATCAAAGAAGAATTTGATGAGACTAAAGAAGCACTCATTATGGAAGATGCAGAAGAGATCGTTGATGGTCTTATAGATCTTTGTGTTGTCGCTATTGGTACATTAGATGCCATGGGTGTTAATGCACACAAAGCTTGGGATGTAGTATTTGATGCCAACATGAATAAAGAAGTTGGTATAAAAGAAGAACGACCAAATCCTTTAGGACTTCCTGATTTAATTAAGCCAGCAGGTTGGGTAAATCCAAGTCATGCAGCTAATCATGGTATTTTTCCATCGGCATGGAGTGATGCAATTAGAGATAGAGCTATGAAAGCAAATAAAGCAAGGACTGATATCTTAGCAGATAATCCAGAAATAAATTCACAATGGCACCCAGATGCTAAAGGAGTAACTCATGACGTTTGAACAACTAAACAAAGAATTTGAAAAACTAACAGTAGACTCATGTGCTGATGGAGTAAATGATCCATTAGAGTGTGCAGGAATTATGATGGCACAAGCCATGAGAATTTATAAAACTGCTCTTAATGAAAATGAATTTAATACAATGACTGAAACAATATTAAAAAGCAGAAATGATATTATTGAATTTGAGAACCCTACAATTAATTAAGGATCACTATGAAAATAATTAAAGAAGATATGACATATGACATGTGGTTACAAATGTATAAAAATACAAATGTTGACAAAATCACATTAGCTGAACATACTAAATACTCAAAATTATTTAAAGCTTGGAGAGCAGGTAATATAGAAAGAGTAACTGTATAATGGAATATTCCCTTACATTATTTAAAAGTATATTTGATAACAAGACTCACAAACGGATGGACTTTAGTTCATATGCACAGTTTGAACAATTGTTATTTGAATTATCTCGTCAAAAACGTAAGGATAAAAAATCAGCTCCACTTATATCTCCTGCAATCTATGTAGAAGATACAACTCGTGCCAATGACAATGTAATCGGTTGGGCTGGTTGGTGTGCAGTAGATGTAGATGAACATGTATTTGATGGTGATCTTGAAAAAGAACTCATACAACATTATGGAACTTATAACCATGTTATTTACTCTACTGCTTCATCCACTAAAGAACATCCAAAATTTAGAATAGTATTTCCATTATCTAAAGATGTTCCAAAGAATTCAATTAAACATTTTTGGTATGCTCTTAATAAAGAGTTAGGAGATGTTGGTGACCCACAAACGAAAGATCTGTCACGTATGTATTATGTGCCAGGGAAATACGAAGGTTCATATAATTTTATATATAATAATTTCTCTGGTGTCGATATGAATCCACTTGAGATTATGTCAAAGCATGATTACGTTGAACGTAGTGGTTCTTTATTAGATAACCTACCACCCGAAATGCGTAAACAAGTTCTTGCACATCGTAAGGCTGAAATGACAAATACAAATGTGACATGGAGTAATTACAGAGATTGTCCATTTGTAAATAAGAAAATGGTTAAAGAGTATAACTTGATAACCGGAACTGGCTGGTATACAAAGATGTATGCCATTATGGTTTCTATAGCGGGCAATGCCATACGCAAGAAGTATCCGATCACCGCTGCTGAGATCACCACATTATGTAAAGAGATAGACGTTGAGAACGGAAACTGGTATAAGTCTAGACCATTTAAAAAGGAGGCAGATCGTGCAATCGAATTCGTATACGGTAACAGCTGATTTTATGAGACATTGTATGAAGTTACAACCTGATATGAAGGTTAGCGCTTTCTATGAATTTGTAGAATGGGCTCAAGCTGAAGATCCAAATAATAATGAAGAATTATATAAAGGATATGCATGGGACACTACAGAAGATCAAGACCATAACGAGTACAAATATGAAGGTTACAATGGTGCTTTAATAGTTACAGAATCATTATATACAATAAAACAATTATTGAATGGAAAAGCAACTCATGTAAAGAACTGGAAATTTTCACAAGATGACCGTTATAATAAACATTGGAATGACAAAGTTCGTACTCTTAATATTGTAGAAGGCGAATGCATTCCATATATTATACTTGGTAAAACACCTGCTCAAGTTGTAATAGATTATTTAAAAGAAAATAATACAAAGAGGTATGTACAATTGCCTCAATACATGATATAATATAACATATAAATCGAGGAGCATACATGCAAAAAGAATCAATTATAGTTCTGCAAGAATGTGCAGAGCTTCAATCTAAAAAGTCAGAAGACTATCAAAATCCAAAATCACAAGTAAAACAAGCAATGCATTATCGTCGTGGTGTAGATTCTATTCACGATACTATGCATGGCAAAATGCTTCGTGCTCAATCCTTATTAGAATCCGGCCAAGCCAATAACTTTGAATCACTCGAAGACACATATAAAGATCTTATTAACTATGCATCTTTTGCTGTCTCATATATTCGTGGTAAGATGGAAGGTCAAGATCCAAACCTTGATTACTTAAACAATCCTAAAGATGTTGATACGACCGTATAGAGTAACTGACGTTCGCGACTACTTCGTTGGTGCCAAGCAAGGTGGTGGTTATGGTCAGACTACAGATAAGACGGGTGTCAAATGCCTTGAGCTTATTGGTGCAAGCTTTCTTGCAGATGAACCAGCAATATTCGGCACACCTAATTTAGAATATATCAAAAAAGAAATTGATTGGTATGAGTCAGAGTCATTAAACATTAATGACATATATGGACCAGACAAAGAACCACCAGCGGCATGGCAATACGCAGCTGATCCTGATGGTTTTATTAATTCAAATTATGGTCATTTAATATATTCAAATGTTTATCACAACCAATACAATAGAGTATTACAAGAATTAAGTACAGCCCCAGATGGTCGTAGAGCTATGATGGTTTATAATAGACCAGATATATGGGATGAGTATAATGAAAATGGTATGTCAGATTTTATATGTACCAATGCAGTAGCTTATTATATACGTAATGGAAGATTAGATTGTTGTGTACAGATGCGTAGCAACGATGTTGTCTTTGGTTATAAGAATGATTATGCATGGCAACAATATGTATTACATAACTTAGCCGAGGTTTTAGATTTAGAACCGGGCAATATGATATGGCAAGTACAGAACCTACATGTATATGAAAAACATTTTGATTTAATTAAACCCCAATTTAGAGATACTAAAGCAGGTTACGAAGGTTATAAATGAAGAAATGGCTTAATGAAGAAGCACTAGATGTGCTTGTTAATTATTATTATCCAAAAGCTGCATGGCTACAGGATAATGTCAATTGGGGTCCATTAGACTACGAGGGCCCTGAAGCAAATAAAGAGATTAATGATCCTTTACTCCAGAAGATAGAAATCTATGATTGTAAAACAAGGAATGCCGCTGGCTTTTCTAATGTATTACAAGACTTATTTCTTGGTTCAAAGACTCCTAAATGGAGATGGCAAAACGAAAGACGTAGAGATATTAACACATGGAATGATAAAATCACATGGGGTTTATCTGCACAGTTTTTTGTTATGATGTGTCATCGTATTACTGGAAGTGGTGCATCGTTTGAAGATGACCATGGATATCGTAATAATTGTATACAATATTGGGGTACGCAATATGCTAAAAACGGTATAAAAGAAATGTGTGAAGATCTAATAAAGGCAAAAGAGCGTGGACCAATATTTACTTCTATTGGTAACCAACCTCCTGCTCCAAAGAAGGGCACGAGTAATGTAGACTTTATGACAAAGGAATTGCCACAATTAATATTTAAATTTGTTGATTGGTTATTGTATGAAAAGATAGATGGCGAGTATAGAAAGACAATGAAAACTCATAAAGAGATTGTAGACTATTTCAATGCGTATAATATATCTGCAGGTCATAGACGATTCAATTTTCAATATGCAGCATTCTCTATGGACTGTTCAGATTATTTTCCTACAGCAGTAGATCCAGATTCACACACATACTTAGGTAACAATGCTGTTCGTTGTTTAAAGAAGTTATCTACTGGATATAGTCATGATGAGTTTATGGATATATTAAGAGAACGTACAGGCGGAAGACCAAAAGATTTAGAAGATGTTATGTGTGACTTTGTAAGGTTTGGTCAGAACTATGTACCAAGAGGTAACGGCACATATGACCACATTCCAAGTGATATAACTAATAGTAGCGGATGGGAATCTGGTTGGAGACAAAGACAAGGAACACCATCAAATAATATACTACCAATATAATGCCACATAACAAACATATAGAAGATGGGTTCAATATCGATATCGGTATGATGCAACCCGATGAAGCAAAGAATTATTATTTATGGTTAGCCAAAGACTGGAAGGACCCGAATCCACCTATAGTTGAAACAATGCATGAAGGAGTAAGATGTGTAAGAGATGATCTTATTACTGGATCTAAAATACGTGGTGCAGATTTATTGATGTCAAGTATTAAAGAAGATACCGTGGCATACGTTCAACCAAGAACTGGATTAGCTGGTGTAAGTATATTAGATGTTGCAAGTAAACATGGTAAAAAAGTACGTTTATATATGCCATCAAGTAAAAAAATAAGTCATCACCAAGCATGTTGTATTGAAAGAGGAGCTCTAGTTAGTTTCCATAGAATTGCAGCAATGCCAAACCTAAACAAAATTGCTAAGGAAGATTCAAAGATACATGGATATTACTTCATTCCCCTAGGACTGAAACACAAATTAATGACAGCAGGTATGGTAAAGGTTGCTAGTCAATTAAAAGAACCAGACGAAGTATATGTTGCAACATCAACTGGTGTACTCTCAAGGGCCCTGCAGATTGCTTGGCCAAATGCTAAGTTTACATCTGTTGCTGTAGCAAGAAATATGAAGGCAGGAGAGTTAGGTAGAGCAAAGGTTATATCTGAGCCACGGGCTTTCACGGCTCATGAGAGTAAAGAGAACTTACCACCATTTCCAAACATAGATACTTACGATGGTAAAGTTTGGAAGTATATACCAAAGAATACAGGCAGAGATATATTATTTTGGAATGTTGGTGCAGAACCAGTATTACATCAAAATCATATTATTGATGCAACAAATAGTTATAGAGATTGGGCTCCGCCTAAACGTGATAACGGAATACAAATATATGATAACAGGAACATTTAATAAGATACCAAAGAAAAAGAATAGCCATGGATATGGTTGGGCTCGAACATGGTCAGAGAACTTAGGTGATATCGGTATTAATCATGAAGGTGATTATATACCTCATCTATATTTAGATCACGGAGTAAACTTTGGTGGTGGATTAAACCTATTTGGTGGATTTAATGGTGATCTTAAAAAGCGTATAGATAATTTTCTATTAGCTGAAGAAGTTTTCTCTCTTGATATGCCTATGCCAAGGTATGGTGATATGTTAGCTAAGCGAAAAGATGTAGAGGATAAAGCGTGGTGTGCTCGTGTTCAAGACAAATGTGACAATGCAAAAACATTACTATCCACAGATTTAGATACGGAATGGTTAACTATAGGCGATAGTCATACGGCAGCATTTGCCCCTAAAGGTAGTATGGTTATTAAGACAGATGGTCTTACACTTAATGGTCAGATTAAATCTAATTTTCAATATGTTCTTGACCACATGGCTAAATGCAATAATCTAATTGGAGTTACATTATGCTTTGGTAATATCGATATAAGACATCACCTATGCAGGTTAAATGTAGACCCAAGAGATATGTGGATAGATTTAAAAAGATTTGGTGATTGGCTACCGGTACCAGTTGAGTATTCAGTGCCTTGGCCCATAGAGTTTGAAGGTAGAAGATTACCTAAGACTGGTTATTATAAACACCAACCATTTTGGGGTACACATTATGAAAGAAAAATGATGTTAGATAGAGTAATTGATACCATGGATATGGTGGAAATGAATAAAGTTATGTATCCAACCGAGTGGTTAAAGATGGATCCAGAAGTATTTGCAAAAACAAAAATGGAAAGTACTAGCTCGGTACATATATCACCTGAAGTATACAGACGAAAAGAATTCGGGGAAGAGTATGTACTTCCAATATAAATGTGATATAATATACCTATGAGATAACAAAGGAGTATAAATGGGAATAATGGATAAATTAGCGAAGAACTCTCGTATAAAGGAGTCTTCCCAACTTGACAAAAGCAAGTTGTTTAGTAATCAAGAAATGGTAACCACTAAGGTTCCAATGATTAACGTTGCACTATCAGGTGATCCAGACGGAGGTCTGACATCAGGTTTAACAGTATTAGCAGGACCAAGTAAGCATTTTAAGACTTCATTTGGATTGTTAATGGCGGCAGCATACTTAGATAAGTATGAAGAAGCTGTATTATTGTTTTATGATTCAGAGTTTGGTAGCCCGCAACAATATTTTAAGTCGTTCGGTATTGACACTTCGCGTGTTCTACATAGCCCCATTACTAATGTAGAAGAGCTTAAGTTTGATTTAATTCATCAGCTCGAACATATCGACCGCAACGACAAAGTCATTATAATGATTGACTCTGTCGGTAACCTAGCTTCTAAGAAGGAGCTAGATGATGCTATGAATGAGAAGTCAGTAGCAGATATGTCGAGAGCGAAAGCCCTCAAAGGTTTATTTAGAATGACTACCCCTTATCTAACGATGAAAGATATTCCATTGTTAGCAGTCAACCACACATATCAAGAAATAGGCTTATTCCCCAAAGCGGTCGTATCCGGTGGCACAGGTATATACTACTCCTCAGACAATATCTGGATCATCGGACGGCAGCAAGAAAAGAAGGGGACAGAAATTAAAGGATATAACTTTGTTATCAATGTAGAAAAGTCAAGGTTTGTCCGTGAGAAATCTAAGATCCCTATTGCAGTTACATGGGAAGGTGGTATTGAACCATATTCTGGTTTATTAGATGTAGCAATAGATGGTGGTTATGTTGTTAAGCCTACGATTGGTTGGTACTCAAAGGTTGATAGATCTACCGGTGAGGTAGAAGATAAGAAAGTACGTATTGCTGACACACTTAAAGAAGAGTTTTGGAAACCTATCTTTGATAATACAGATTTTAAGACACACATTAAACTCAAATATGAAGTCGGCCATGCTGACATGATTAAAGTATCACACCTAGAAGAAGGGTGGGATGATGAAGATTGAGACATTAATCTTACGTAACTTAATGTTGAATGAGGATTATACTCGAAATGTAATTCCTCATTTAAGAACTATATATTTTGAAGAACCACATAGAGCGGTCTTTAATGAGATTGTTGACTTCGTCAATAAGTTTAATAAGCTACCAAGTGCTGATGCACTAAGTATTGAATTAAGAAATAACCCTAAGGTTGGCTCTGAGTCTTTAGCTCTTATTCCTGAAATAAGTGTTATGGATAAAGAGAATACCCAAGAGTGGTTAGTTGAAAAGACTGAGAAATGGTGTCAAGACAGAGCAATCTATTTAGCAATTATGGATTCTATTAATATTATTGAAGGTAAGCATGAGACATTAGATAAGAATGCATTACCGCAAGTATTAAGTGAAGCTCTTGGTGTTAACTTTGATTTAAGAGTTGGTCACGATTATGTTGATGACTCTGATGGTCGTTATGATTTCTATCATAGGCAAGAAGAACACCTACCATTTGACTTAGAAAAGTTTAACACAATCACTAAAGGTGGTCTCGTCAAGAAATCATTGAATGTGGCTCTCGCAGGTACAGGTGTAGGTAAGTCTTTATTTATGTGTCATGTCGCTGCAGGGGCCTTGACTCAGATGAAAAATGTCCTATATATAACTATGGAGATGGCAGAAGAAAGGATAGCAGAACGTATTGACGCTAATCTAATGAATGTGCCTATTGACCAATTAGAGAATCTATCGAAAGATATGTTCGATAAGAAGATGCATAAGCTCACTGACAAAGGTGTTGGTAAACTTATTGTGAAAGAGTATCCCACTGGGGCAGCAAGCTCTATTCACTTTAGAGCATTATTAAAAGAATTAAAGATCAAACGTGATTTCACACCTGATCTTATTTGTATAGACTATTTAAATATATGTGCAAGCTCACGTATGAAAGCTATGGGTGGATCCATTAACTCATATATTATGGTCAAAGCAATAGCAGAAGAATTGCGTGGCATGGCGGTAGAGTATAACTTACCTATCGTTACTGCCACACAAACCACTAGATCTGGTTTCGCATCATCTGATGTGGGATTAGAAGATACGAGTGAATCATTTGGTTTACCGGCAACGGCTGACCTTATGTTTGCACTTATATCTACGGAAGAACTAGAGAACCTTAATCAGATAATGGTTAAGCAATTAAAGAATAGGTATAATGATCCTACAGGTGGGAACAAGAAGTTCGTACTTGGTATTGATAGAGCAAAGATGAGACTATATGATGTAGAAGATACTGCGCAAACTCTCAATGTAAGGGATGAGCCACCTAAGAAAAATACACAATTTGAGGATTTTACATATGAATAATATTTTGAAACCTTACATATCCAGAATGTTGAATAAAGAACATATGATGGCTATGACTAAGGTCAAATTAGAAAAGCTAGCTCGCAAAGAAGGCGTTGAGTTAGATAGACGTGAGAAGAAAGAATCTCTTGTCGAACAAATATTAACCTTGTGAGCACTCTATTAACAGGTCATGGTTGGGCATCTAAATATAAACACCTAGCCAAAGAGATCTCTACATGGAGCAAAGACCCAAGCACTAAAGTTGGTGCAGTGGTTGTAGGCGAACATGGTCAGTTATTGTCTCAAGGATATAACGGTTTTCCAAGAGGCATAAAAGACTCAGATGAAAGATTAAATAATCGTGAAAGAAAGTATGAATTAGTTGTACATGCAGAAATGAATGCTATATATAATGCTAGTCTTAATGGAGTTTCTTTAGCAGATTCTACATTATATGTATATGGTTTACCTGTTTGTAACGAATGTGCTAAAGGTATTATTCAATGTGGTATTAAAAAGGTTGTTGCAACAAGACCAACAGAATATAATGGAGCATGGGATAATTCAATAAAAGGAGCCGAAGCTTTATTTAAAGAAGCAGAGGTAATGTATTTAATAGACGTGGAGGAAGAATGAGTAAGACTGCAATACCGTATGTCATACGGAAAAGGGATCATAATAAAAATATTATCTCTAAGAAATATTTAAGTCATGGAACATTCAGATGTAAACGTCATCCAAACAGTAAGAGGTGTAAAAGTGCTTAAAGCATTATTTAATCAAGGCTATTCGAAAAAGTTCATGGACCGAATAGAATTTAGAAGAAAGGAATACTACGAGAAACGTAGAATTCAAACGATCCGTGACAATGCTATGAAGATGGCATATAACTGGTCACATGAATATCCTACTGGTACGCCATTAGAATATATTCGTGATGACATTATTGAATGTTGGGAAAGGAATTCAAAGGTTGGTATTTTTGCGAATATAGATAAGAAGCAAAATATACAAGTACCAAACAAATATCCATTAGATCCATATGAAAAAGAAGTTGGAATCCCATACAAATTAGAAGGAAAACATGAAAAATAAATTAATAGGTTTAATCTTAATTGCCGTATCTATGTCAGCACTCGCTGCCAATAGAGGCGCAGTTGTAACAGATCATTACCATGAGGTTGTATATTTACAACCATATACAGTTGAAGTATGTCAGAACCAACAAGTACAGGTAGGCAATGCAGACATTGCAAATAGTGCATTTTGGGGAGCAATCTTCGGTGGAGTTGTTGGTGATGCTTTAGATGATGAGAATGGTAAAGTTCCAGGAGCTATCATTGGTGCTATGATTGGTGCTAAAGATGCTGAAGGCAAGGTAGGTACAACTACAGCTATGGTGTGTAAGACTGAGACACGTAAGAAGTCTACTACCGTTAATGAATACTCACACTCAGTTATTAGATTTGAGTACGATGGTATTATGTACGAGCTCGACTTTATTAAAAGGTAATGGCTAAGAAAAAAAAGAAGTTTATACCATTTAATAGATGGTCATTCGTAGACCGCAATGATCTAGATACAGATCATTGGTATATTAGATTAGAGGGTGGTGAATACCACGATGTGATCTATCGTTATATGGATGTCAAATTAAATGATACAACCAAATCTATAAATTTCGATTATGAAATTGTAGAATATCCAATGGAAACTCCTCACGGTAATCCACAATTTAATGAAGCTGTTGGCGCTATACTACAAAGTATATTGGCTGACTCAATGGAAAAACAGGACTTCGTATTAGGTCCACGATCTAAATGAATGTAAAAGAAACACTAACCATTCTCTCAGAAGAGTGCGCGGAAGTAATACAAGCTAACTCAAAATTAATTAGATTCGGACCATATGATGAAGATAATATTCACGAACTAGAAAAAGAGTTAGGTGATATCATGGCTATGATACTTATACTTGATTATTATGGCTATGTTTCAACAGAAAAAATAACAGACAATGTTATTCCTAAGCTTACTAAACTTAAAAAGTACAGTAAAATTAAGAATTTGAATAAGATTATCAAGAATTTATAAAACCTATAAATACCTTTATAATTATTCATATAAAGGTCCGATGCAGTCTTTACAAACATTTCTCGAGGGTCGAAATGACCCTTCAATATTCAAAGCAGTTTTTATGGCAGGCGCTCCAGGCGCAGGCAAGTCTTTTGTCTCTGATTGGATGGCATTAGGACCGCAACTTGGCTTTAAAGTAATTAATTCTGATAAAGAATTCAGTCGTTATATGAGAGAAGCAGGCCTTACCGATGATAAAGGCGCAGTCATTATTGACCCTAAAAGATCTTTCGAACGTGATGTTGTACGCACGGTAGCAAAACGACATACTGCAGCTATCCAGAGACATGCTTTAATTGGTAGATTAGGTCTTGTTATTGATGGTACAGCTGCAAATGCTACTAAAATAATAGCGCAAAAGAAAAAGTTAGAGTTACTTGGTTATGAATGTGCTATGGTTTATGTTAATGTTCCTTTGAAAATGTCAATAGCAGCAGACAAACAGCGTGGTGAAGAGGGTGAAAGAACTATTGGAGCAGAACTTGTTACGGCTAAATACAATGAATTAGATACAGGTATACCTAAATTAATAAAAGCATTTGGTTCAGCAACTACTGGGTTCGGGCCTAGGCCTAGTAAATCAATGTTTTTTATAGTAGATAATACAGTAAGAGAAAAAACACCAAGTCTAATTAGAAAGGTGTTAGGTGAGATTACTAAATGGGCTAAAAAATTGCCAAAGAATAGGGCAGCAAAACTATGGATGAAGAATAACTAATGTTAAATTTTAAAGAACAAGTAAATGAAACAACTGGCATGCGCTTAGTCGATCTTCTTCCGAAGAAGGTTAAGCGTCTGATATACAGAGTTGCACATCAAGACAAATATAAAGGTGCTTTGCTTATGATAAAGCATTTAAGACAAGATCCTGATGTAATCTCAAGAGGCTTAACTAAACACCAGATTCAAAATATTGCTGCTGACCATTTTAAATTAGATCATAGAGAGTTTGCAAAGATACTCAATCGTCAAACAAGATACGAAGAAGCTCCTCCAGGAATGGCAGACACCGTCAAGAAATTTAAAGCTGATGGTATGGATGACGAGACGGCATTCGCACTTGCTTGGTCTATATATAATAAGAAAGAGGATGAGGTAGTACAATTATCAGAGGCAACAACTAAAGCCTCTACGTATTTTGAGTGGGCTCTTATTGCTATGATTAATGATAAGTCAAAAGACGAAGGCGACTTTATTCGTAATATGAAAAGAGATAAAGGTTATACCGCTTGGTTTAAAGCTACAGATAAAAAATGGAATCAAAATCAATCAGATCATTATGAATTCTCTAAAAAATTAAAGAGTATTACAAGATCAAAGACCGCTGAATCAGCTGGTCAATCTTCTCCATCGACTTCAGCTATGTGGAAAGACGTTACTGGTAAAAGCAAAGATACTTCTAAAGCTGATATTAATATAGGTTCACACAAAGTAAGTGTTAAAGGTACACAAGCCCGGTTAATGTCTGGTGTTAAAGAGGAAAGTCTTGCTACACTATATGCAGCATTTGATACTATAGGCGTGGATAATCTCGGCCAAAACTTAGAAAAAATAGTAAATGAATTTGTGTCAAAGGTTAGAACGGTTGGTGATGAAATGACTTCGACAGCTATCAAAGAAAAAGATCCTAAAACATTATCTGCAGAAAATAAAGCAGCATTTAAACAATTAGAAACACAAGTTCAAGTTAAAGCTAAAGCTGAAACTGCATTTAAAAAAGCATTTGCTAATAGGGAATTCGCTGATGCATTTGCTTGGGAAGCTATGAGTGGTGAAAAGAAATTTGGTAATGGTGAAGGTACAGCTGATGCAATGCTGGTCTGGCCATATGATCTAAGAAATATTGCATGGTATCCTGCCTTAAGTCTTAATCATAAGTATGTTAAAAAGGTTTCAGGTCAAATGAAGTTCTCAGCTAATGTTAAATCAGCAAGCTATAAAAAGAAAAATAAGAAATATGGTTATGCTATATCACAAGTTGTTGACTTAGCTTTTAAAACTGCTGATTCTGAATTTGATATTGCTAAGAATGAGAGTATAGAACAAAGATTAGATCTAGAGACTATGTTACAAGAAGGTAAAATTGATGAAGCAAAGTTATTAGATAAGCTTAAAGGTATTTGGGAAAGATTAAGGAATGCAATAGCAACAGCATGGGCTAAGTTAATGAATGCAATCACTAATCTTGCCCAACAAATAAGAGATGCAATTGATGGTGGTTTAGATACTTTACTAGATGCATTTGAATTAGAACCAGTTATCAAATTTAATAACAATATAAAACTATGAATCTAAAGAAACACATAGCAGAAGCTAAGAATACTCACATGACTCACATTGAGGACATGGTGATTGACGGTGGTGTACAAGGAGCACGGTCAGCTATCTTCGCATTACGTGATTTAAGAGACATGTTAGCTGGTCATTCGAATGACACTAAGCAAGTCACGGTCAAATGGGATGGTGCACCAGCTGTATTTGCTGGTATCGACCCGAGTGATGGTAAGTTCTTTGTTGCAAAGAAAGGAATATTCAATAAGAATCCTATGGTATATAAGAGCGTTAAAGAAGTTAAAGCCGATACCTCTGGAGATTTAGCAGCAAAACTCACAATAGCATTTCAAGAATTAAGTAAACTTGGTATTAAACAAGGAGTCTACCAAGGTGATATTATGTTCACTAAAAAAGACTTAAAGAAACAAACAATTGACGGGAGGAAGTATGTAACCTTTCACCCGAACACTATAGTATATGCAGTACCCGTTGAAGCAGCAAAAGATATTATGAGAGCAAAGATTGGCGTAGTGTGGCATACTTATTACTCAGGCGCAACCTTTGAAAAAATGAATGCATCCTTTGGTGTAACCATTGGATCATTTAAAACAGTCCGAACGGTATGGCAAAAATCAGCCAACCTACCAGACATATCTGGTTTAGCCACACTAACTAAAAGGGACACAGATGAAATTACGAAACATATATCAAACGCAGGAAAGCTCTTTCAAAAGATCTCTGCCAATACGCTTACTGACGTATCTACAAATACGGATATTAATTTACTTATTAATACCTTTAGAAACACGAAAGTTAGATCGCAAGATGAAGTTACTAACTCAGCAAGATACGTACAAGAGCTCATTAGCTGGATCGAAGATCGATATAACACAGAAAAAGAGAGACTTAAAAGCGATGCTGGCAAGGATAGGAAGGAAGAAGCGAAGCTTGCAGCACTAGAATTCTTCTCAGATGAGAACAAAGATGGGCTTATAAGTATGCTTGATATGCAAAACGAGCTAGTAATGGCTAAGAAAATGCTATTAAAGCATCTTGACAGCATGGATAGTATAAATACTTTTATAAAGACTAAAGACGGTTTTAAAGTAACAGGCGCTGAAGGATATGTTGCTATAGATCATTTAACTAATGGCGCTGTTAAAATTGTAGATAGGATGGAATTTTCTTATAATAACTTTAGCAAAGATATAATAAAAGGATGGGAGTCCGAGTCACGATGAAGACATTAAAACAAATAATGAACGAAGCATATACTGGTAATGCCAGTACGGCTGCATGGATATTGATGACATTGGCAAGTAAAGGTATGGGTATGTATACCAAAGACGAAATTAAAAGAAAATCGAAATTGCCAGATCCTAAAATTTATTATTTTGATGTAAAAATTAATAAGAGAGAACCTATAGAGGGTAGAATTGCAGATACTAGTAATACTGGTTATACACATGAACGTAAAGCTGGCGGACCACTAAATCCAACAAAAGTTAAATACTTTGATTCTGCACAAGCAATAAAAATAGCTTTAAACAATACTAAAGTACCAGAAGATTTTATAAGAGATTTTTTAAGTAATGACTTTCTTGTAAGCCCACGAGCTATATTAGTAACCAAAAATGGTAAAAAGGAGAAGTTATAACCATGAAATTAATAGACAAATTAGTAAAAGAGTTTACCTCAATAAATGAGGCTAGACCAAAAGATAATCATAGATGGAATGCTAACGATGAGATATCAACTATGAATTACATCTACAAAGATTTTAAAAAAGAATTAGGTAGAGATCCAGGTAAACCATATATGGACGATGATGCATTAGTAGTAGGTGATGAGACTGTGCTTAATGTTAAAGACAACACATCAGTCGGTGATATGAAAAAAGCAGTAGGAGCATGGGTTGCAAAAAATGCAAAGGCAGCACCTGGTGAAACTAAGTTCGGTAAATTTAATGTTAAGTTACCTACTGAATTAGGTGGAGTACTTGGTAATAAAGCAACTAAGCTTGAAAATCCACGTGCGGTATTAAAGACCGATGTTGACAGCGCGAAAGAAATTCAACGTGTTGTGAAAGGCAAAGGTGTTAAATTCCGTATGATGAAACGTAAAGATCACGTTGCTGTATATCTTGACTTCGATGACGGTAAATTAATGCAAGATGCACTGAAGAAAATAGCAAAAATTAAATAGGAAAATAATATGTCAGTAACTGTAACAGCAGCATTGAGAGATATGCAAGAAGCACAAGAACTAAAAGAAAAATGGAATGAAAAGGTTTCCCTTAAAGGCTTAGACCAATTCCGCGCGATGTATAAAACATGGTTAAAATCTGGAGTTGATCCAAGATTTATTAAAGCAATGGAAAAATTATATGACGATATGGTAATTGGCGGCATGTATTCTTCTCGTAGTGCTGAAGATGCTGGCATTCTAAAAATCGACGGCAAAACCAAATATAAGAACGCGAACTGGTAATGTCACTGCATAGCTTTAAAGAACACCTTCTCAAAGAGGCCGCAGCAAAAACGGTCACAGTAAACTTTGGTCGTTTCAATCCTCCCACTATCGGTCATGAAAAACTACTAGATATTAGTATGTCCAAAGGTACCGGTGACCATAGAGTATATGCATCCCAAACCGCAGGCAATAAAAAGAATCCATTAGATTGGAAGACTAAAATTAAATTTATGCGTAAGATGTTTCCTAAGCATGCAAGACATATCCTTATGGATAAGAAAATTAAAACAATTTGGGATGTAGCAGTTACTTGTTATAAAGATGGATATACAGAATTCGAATTAGTTGTTGGTGATGACAGACACCAAGAATTTGTTAAACTTTTAGATGATTTTAATGGTAAAAAAGCTAGACATGGATTTTATGAATTTGATGTAATAGATGTTATAAGCGCTGGTGTAAGAGACCCAGATGCTGAAGGTGCTGAAGGTATGTCAGCTTCCAAGATGAGAGCCGCTGCTGAAGACAATGACCTAATTGCATTTACTAAGGGTGTACCAAAGAAATTTAAAGATGCCGAGGGACTAATGAAAGCAGTTCAAGCCGGCATGGGTATAAAGGAATCAAAACCTTATAGACATATCAAATTAAAGAAAACTTCAAATCTAAGAGAAAAGTTTGTGGCTGGTAAACTGTTTAAAGTGAATGATCCGGTTGTAACTAAAGGTGGCAGAGAGGGTGTTATAGATACATTAGGAGCTAATCACGTTAAGGTGAAATTGAAAGAATCAGAAACATTTAAAACATTCTGGTTACAAGATATAATTACTACATAAGGAGAAAGTATGGCATTAAGAAGAGTAGGCGCGTATGCAAATAGTATTGCAACACCACGTGGTATTGTTAGTGTGGAAGGCCAGTTATTAATAGCTAACGATGGCACTAGATACATCCATAGCCAAGAGTTTATGGATAAATGGAATGGATTAAGCTCGGACTTACCAGCGACTGGCGATACAACTACCAGTAGCGCTAGTCCAAAACCAAAAGCAAAGGTAAAGAAAAAGAAAAAATCTTGGTTTAAAAAATAAAGTATAAATATATATTATGGAATTGACTAAGAGTAACTTCGAGTTATATGCTGCAAAGCATTATCAGAAAGATAAGTGGGCAACTACAGAGGATTTCAAGGAAGATATATCTAGATTTAAGTATATTAACCGGCTTGTCAATAGATATTATCGTGATGACGATTTAAAAGAGCGATTAATACTAAACCATATTATTATATTAGGTAATGTTTTAGGACCTAAGATCTGTGCAGAGATACTAATGTGCAAGACGCATGACGTATTAAAAAGTACAGTTAAAACATTTCTGGTTTATTTGAACTATTTGCCAGAAGAAGAGTTTGTCGAGGTCCCATTAGATGTAACAATTATAGATGTATTAAGGAAGCTATGAGTCAATATTTAAAAGAGAGTGCTGTAGATTTATTCATTACGTATAAGTTTCTTCGCTTACTTACAACACCTTGGAAAAAGACCGATGCCTATAAGGAAGGTGTAATTGACGATAGGGGTAAGTTACTTGTTAAGGGTGACATACAATCAAACTCTCAAAAGAAAACTTATACGGTATTTCATAAGTTAGTATTTAATTTAAAAAGAATTTTAGAGAAGGTACCATTCGGTAAATCTAGAATAGCTTCATATGCTGCTGCATTGTTTCTCCTTAGGGAAGAGACTGGCATGGCAGAAGAAGATATGCTTAAAGTATTACAAGACTTAGGTCATGATACTTCACTTGACTTAAATGAAGACTTCAAGAACCTTGAAGAAGGTCAACACATCCTGAATCACGAAGGATACAAAGGAACGGTTGTGCATTTAGAATCAACAAAGCCAGTTGGATACTTCGCTGGTGTTCCTATATATAATACCAAAGAAAACATTTTTATATCTGTTAATAACATACTGTAATACATAATTTAATTGGAGTGACATGACGTCTATCTTTGTAACGAAGCGTAGCGGCGAGACTGAGCCGTTCAATATTAATAAAATCCACCGAGTTCTTGAATGGGCGTGTCAAGACTTAGTTGGGGTATCGGTCTCTGAAATAGAGATGAGAGCCAATGTTCAAGTATATGAGGCAATGGAATCTGTTAAGATCCATGATCTCTTAATCAAATCAACATCCGAACTAATAAGTGAAGCAACACCTAACTATCAGACTGTTGCAGCAAGGCTAATCAATTATAAATTAAAGAAACTTGTATATGGTGACAAGGACCCATGGCGATTAAAAGATATTATTGACCATAATATTGATGCTGGAGTCTATGATGCAGATATATTAAACATGTATTCTGATGCTGAATTAGATTATATTGATTCGCAAATAGTAGATCATTCACGTGATGATGACTTCACATATGCTGGTATGGAACAAATGAGATCCAAGTATTTGGTACAGAATAGATCAGATGGTACCATATACGAAACGCCTCAGGTATTATATATTATGATTGCCATGACATTATTCGGTAGATATAATGGTAGGCGTATAAAGTTTATAAGAGAATTCTATAATGCTATATCACAATTCTATATCTCATTGCCAACACCTATCATGGCTGGTTGCCGAACGCCTACAAGACAATTCTCGTCATGTGTAGTCTTAGAATCTAATGACTCATTAGACTCAATCAATGCAACATCAACTTCAATCGTTAAATACATTTCAAAGAAAGCCGGCTTAGGAATTAATGCTGGAAAGATTAGAGCGGTTGGTAGTAATATTGGTGATGGTTCTATTGCACATACTGGTCTAATACCATTCCTCAAATTGTTTCAAGCATCGGTCAAATCTTGTTCTCAAGGTGGAGTGCGAGGTGGTGCCGCAACTGTATATATGCCTGTTTGGCATTATGAATTTGAGGATCTTGTTGTATTAAAAAACAATAGAGGTACTGAAGAGAATCGTGTACGTAATATGGATTATGCATTTCAGTTTAACCAGTTAATGTATGAACGACTATTAGAAGGTGGCAAAATAACATTCTTCTCACCTAATGATGTCCCTGGATTGTATGATGCATTCTTTGAGGATCAAGATCTATTCAAAGAGTTATATGAAAAGTATGAGAGGTCATGGAAGATCCGTAAGAAATCTTTACCAGCCCTCGAGGTATTCTCTCAATTCCTAACAGAACGTAAAGAGACTGGACGAATATATCTACAAAATGTAGACCATGCAAATACACATGGGGCATTTATAGAGAAACAAGCTCCGATACACCAGTCGAATTTATGTTGCGAAATCGATCTGCCAAGTCACGGATTAGAATCATATGACGATACAAGTAAAGGTGAGATCAGTTTATGTACTCTTTCAGCAATTAATTGGGGTCTAATAAATGACCCACGTGATTTTGAAAAGTATTGTGAGTTAGCAGTACGTTCTCTTGATGCTCTCCTTGACTATCAAAACTATCCTGTTGTTGCGGCAGAAAGATCCACAATGAACCGCAGACCACTAGGTGTAGGCATCATAAACTTTGCCTACTTCTTGGCGAAGCGTGGGCTGAAGTACAATGAGGAAGCCCTTGCCACCGTTGATATCTACGCAGAAGCATGGTCATATTATCTCATAAAAGCTAGTGCAGATCTAGCAAAAGAGAAGGATTGTTGTTATAAAAATCTCGAGACTAAGTACGGGCATGGTATCTTGCCGATAGATAGCTATAAACCCGAGGTCAATGAATTAGTCAAACATAAGGAAAGAATGCCTTGGAAGGCGTTACGGGCGCAGCTTTTGAAATCCGGCATAAGAAATTCGACATTAATGGCTATTATGCCCGCTGAAACCTCGGCCCAGATAGGTAATGCTACAAATGGTATTGAACCACCTCGTGCATTAGTATCATATAAGCAATCGAAGGACGGAGTTATGGCACAAGTTGTACCACAAATCCATAATCTTAAAAACAAATATGATCTATTATGGGACCAACCTGGACCAGAAGGTTACTTAAAGATCATGGCAGTACTTCAGAAGTATGTTGACCAAGGTATATCAGTAAACACCAGTTATAATCCAGCACAATATGAAGACAATAAAATACCAATGTCTGAGATGATGAAGGACTTAATTACCTTCTATAAATATGGTGGTAAACAATTATATTATTTTAATACTAATGACCTGACTAATGAAGATGAGTCACAATTAGGAAGAGAGGATTTTAGCAGTGATAAAGAATATGATGACTATTGTGAAAGCTGTGTTTTATAATGAAAATATTAGGAATATCTGAAGGAAGCCACGATGCTTGTTGGTGCTTAATTGAAGATGGCGAGATACTAGAAGCTCACCATCAAGAAAGACATGATCGTATTAAAAATTCTAAATGGTTAGATGCTAGCCTACTCCCAAAAGCCGATGTTGTAGTCGGTCATCAAATACTTGACAATGTAAATGCCCGCCGTAAATGGTCAGGACAACCACCAATGAAAAGGAATATTCCTGTTGACTATGAATATAACCATCATGAAACACATGCATGGGCTGGTTGGGCCACATCTCCATTTGATGATTGCGATATATTAACTATGGATGCTGTAGGTGAATGGGAGACTGCTACAGTTCATGAAGTACGTGATGGAGTAATGAAACAAACTTGGGGAATGAAATACCCTAAGTCTTTTGGTATGCCATACTCTTATGTAACAGAAAAGTTAGGTTATAAACCAATGCAAGACGAATATATTGTTATGGCAATGGCAGCACTTGGTGGTAGATACGATAGAGAAGACTCAAAGCTTTTTGGTTTTATAGATGCTGTACCTAAAATATCTCCGTTGTTCCAAGGCAGTTGCCATTCAGAGCATTGGTTATTTCAACGACGATATGAGAATGCTCAAATACAGATTAACGATAAAAATGATAATAGAAATATGGCTCGAAATATTCAAGACCATTATGAATACTATTTCCTTAAAACAATTCAAAGACATACCTCTCATGATAATTTAATTATTATGGGTGGATGTGCATTAAACTGTGTAGCTAATAGTAAAGCAAAGTCTATGAAGGAAGCTATTTGGATAATGCCAAACCCTGGTGATGGAGGCTCTGCCCTCGGAGCAGCGGCAAGACATTACGGAAAGAAACTAAATTGGAAAGGACCATACTTAGGAACTCAAGTACCTAGAATGGATCCACATAAAATAATAAAAGAATTATTAGGTGGTGGTATAGCTGCGGTATGTTCTGGTAGAGCAGAGTTCGGACCAAGAGCATTAGGTAACAGATCACTATTATGTGATCCAAGAGGAAAACAAGAATTCCTTCATCCTATATATGGTATAAAAAAACGAGCAGAAACTTGGAGACCATTCGCACCTGCAATTTTATCAGAATATTATGAGCAATATTTTATAGGACACGCCAGTCAGTATATGCAATTCACACCTAAACACCTAAGCCCAGATTTTAATTTAGTTGAGCATGTAGATAGGACAGCAAGAGTTCAATTAGTTAAACCACAATGTGATAGTATATTAAGAGAAGTATTAGAATTGTGGTATAAAGAAACAGGTTGCCCTATGTTACTTAATACTTCTTTGAACGTTAAAAATGAACCAATAGTTGATACAATGGATGACTATAGAAACTTTATTAAATGGAGTGGATTAAATGATCTTAGCTAACGGTTGTTCACACACGCATGGTACTAATCATGCTGTACTTAATAATTATGCAGATAAGCTATGGCCCAATATAGCTGGAAAGATGTTAGGTGATACTAATGTTGTTAACCTTGCTAAGGGCGGAGATTCAGCTGGAGCTATAGCAGATTCTACAATACACTGGATGGAAACAAATACAATCAAGCCAGATATGGTTATGATACAATGGACGTATGCAGATAGGTTTGATATTCCATATCATCGCTTATACGCAGATGATCCATTTCGTGATGGATGTTTTGTTGATAATATTAGATTAGGTATTGATCCGCCTTACTCAGATAAGTTCACTTATTTAAATCAATATCCACGTGAAGGAATGATTAGGTTGACATCTACAGGAGGTTATCTATCTAAAGATGAGTCGACAGGAATGTTAAAAAGAATTCCTGATCTAATGGCTCACTTAGGTTTAAAGTTTCCAAACATATTATATCAGGCTGGGTACAAACAAAATGTGCATCCATATTATTTAGAGAACCATGAAGATGAACATATGCAAGAGATCATAGAATATTATAAACGATATGTAGATTATAGAGAAGCTTATTTAAATCTACCAACAGCACATAATGAACTTAGACATAAATGGGCAATGGCACAAAATCATGTTGCAGCTTATTGTGAAGCAAATGATATTCCTTATTATTGGTGGGGAACTGATGTGTGGTATCAACCAAAGTTTGCAGATCTTATGTATCTAAAACCTAAAACTGGTCATGAGATGTTTGCTAACTTAGGTTTTATAGACCAGTGGTTAGAGAGGCAGGGTATAATTGCAAATGGTGATGCTATTGAAGGTGATATATCTGAAGAAGAAGTAGCAAAGAATCCTAACCTCATGCAAAACATAGACGATCATAGAGGAGAGGATGGTCATAAATTCATTGGTGAAATGGTTGGTAATTTTATTAAGCATGGTATTGAGCCAGATCAAAATGATATAAATAAAGAATTATTAAAGGCAAACATATTATCTAGGCCTAACTTAACTCTGGAGAACGATGCAACAGGATTAAACCAGACTGGTGGGGACAATAATAGAAAAGAACACTATGAAGCATTACTCAGATGGTGTAACAGTGATGAGGCATTCCCAGGAGAAGGTTATCGCAGTGACATCTATGCAGCAACAAAAAGGCCATGGAGACCTCAATTTTACTATGATTAATCATAATATGGATTTTTTCAATTATTTTGCGAAAATAGTTGCGTTTACTATGTACTTTGCCTATAAATTATGTTATAATGGTTCTTTAAATAAAAAAACGTATCCTGGACGTTTCAGGATATAAATAAATTATGATTGAACTACTTACATGGGCGGGGATCGGATTCATAATAACACTCGCTGTCATAGGATTGTTATCCTCTTTTTTCTTCCCACTATTCCTTGAACTAAATAATGAAATAAATAAAAGGTTTAAGGATGATCTACCTCCGAACTGAGGCTAAACTATTTTTAAAAACGACATAGGAGAATATATGTTAGATAAAATCACAAACGGCGTAGCCGCCGCAACGGCTATAGCAATGTCACTTATTGGTTTGGCAATTATGTTGCAAATCGTATTTGGCGGCAGCGTGCCTTTTCTTGGCGGAGACGTCATTGGTACGATTATTGCAATAGTCCATCAGCTAGGTGACGCTGGATTGGTTGGATTAATTTCCGCAGCAATACTTTGGAAATTACTAACTTCAGATGATGCATAAATAACATTCATTCAAAAATGAAGTGAGTTATAAAACGACGTAAAGGTGAAGGTAGGAGCACTTAACACGTGGGTTCAATTCCCACCTCCTCCACCAAATATATTTTAAACGAGATGTATTTGATGGGGGAGACACGGCTTCGATTAGGTAGCAGATCCGCTTGAGACTCGTCAGCCAACAAAGGCTATAAAATGAAAAATTAATCGGCAATCAGTCAGATTATTTACTAGCGGCGTAGAGTCAGCTAGTTGAGGTTTTCTCCGGAGTTCCTTATCACCCAATACTCCGGTCTTTTTTTTATATACATAATACTATGATATCTCTAACTTCCCACGCAACTGAAAAATTACATGGCCTTCTAACTGGTCAAATGGGATTACGCGTATTAGTAAAAACTACAGGCTGTTCAGGTCTGGCCTATCACTTAGAATATTCTATAGATAAAAATATAGACGATATAGAAGAAACTATTAATGGTGTTCGTGTAGTCATTGATCCTAAATCACTTGCATACGTCGATGGATGTGAGATAGACTATAAATATGAAGGTCTTAATGAAGGCTTTGAATTTTATAACCCCAAAGAAAAAGCCAGGTGTGGTTGTGGAGAATCATTTACAGTATGAAAATGAAAAAATCTGTATTTAAAATAAATACAAAAAGCCACTTAGAAAAAGATTTATTCTTTGACGAAGGTGTTGACGTTGCAAGATATGATGTAGTTAAATACCCAGCCTTACAAAAACTATATGAGAAGATGTTATCATTCTATTGGACTCCTGATGAGATCGATGTCACAAAAGACAAGATTGATTTTAGTAAGCTAACAAAAAACGAACAACACATATTTACATCCAACCTAAAAAGACAAATCATATTAGACTCGGTACAGGGCAGATCACCTGACTTGGCTTTATTGCCACTTGCAAGTAATCCTGAACTTGAGTTACTTATTGAAACATGGGCATTCTTTGAGACTATTCACTCAAGATCGTATACACACGTTATCAGAAATGTATATCCTAATCCATCAAAGGTATTCGATGAGATAACTTCGATACCGGCAATATCCGAATGTGGTAATGCAATCTCAGAACATTATGACAACCTCATCAATTATAAGGGCCCTCACGGTAGCTATACACATAAAAAACTGTTATATCTCTGTTTGATCAGTATATATATTCTGGAAGGTATAAGATTCTATGTGAGCTTTGCATGTTCATGGGCATTCGCAGAGCTTAAACAAATGGAAGGCAATGCAAAAATTATTAAGTTAATTGCAAGAGATGAGAATCTACACCTTGCAGCATCGTTAAATATTATTCGTACGCTGATTAAAGAAGATAAAGACTTTGAAGACATTAAGCTTTCAACTAACGATCAAGTAATGAATCTATTTGAAGATGCATTGGTACAAGAAGAGGAATGGTGTGATTACCTATTTGGTAATGGTTCAATGATTGGATTAAACACAGACCTCTTAAAAGAATATGTACGTTGGATTGGAGCAAAGAGAATTAGAACACTAAATTATCCTGTACCATTTTCAACACATCAGCATAACCCACTTCCATGGACAGAGAAATGGATTAGTGGCGGAGCAGTACAAGTTGCTCCACAAGAAACAGAGATAACATCTTACACATTAGGTGGTGTCAAACAAGATGTTAATAAGAAATCATTCGAGGGATTAAGTTTATGAGTACAGCAATAGTATGGTCTAAAAATAATTGTATATATTGTACAAAAGCAAAAGACTATTTAAAGAAAAAGAAAATTAATATAGAAGAGAGAAATGTTCAATCAGGTGAATGGTCAATGACTGATCTTCAAGAAAAGGTTCCAGGCGCAAGAGCATTTCCACAGATATTTATTGACGGTAAGTATGTAGGATCATATGACAAGATGATGGCACATGTTCAAATGGGAGAATTAAGTTTATGATTTGTAATGAATGTAATAGTGAACCATTTCAGGTTACTGTTAAAGAGGAATTAGGCTTTGACAATGAAGCAATTGAACTTGGATTGGAAGTGACGCACTGCCCATTTTGCGGTGCTAATTTAGAATGGGCCCAGCGTGGAGGATATGATGCATCAGAATACGATAACGATGAAGACCGATTGGACGTATAATGGGAGACAATTTACTTCTGCTGATATTAATGATTTTTATGGTTTTGTGTATCGCATTACCAACTTGGTCACCGGATATGACTATGTCGGACGTAAGTATTTCAGGACAGTTCGAAAGCTTAAGCCCCTAGTAGGTTTCAAAAGGAAGCGTAAGGTCACAAAGGAAACTGACTGGCAAGAGTATTGGGGGTCAAGTAATAGGCTAACCGAAGATATAGAGAAACTAGGTAAAGAGAATTTCAAACGTGAGATCATTTGTTTATGTAAGACTCGTGGTGATACAAACTATATGGAAGCGAAGATCCAATTTGATGAGGATGTTCTATTGAATGAGAAAAATTATAATGGTATTATAGCTGTAAAGATTGGCGTAGGATCAGTTAAAAATTTAGCGGAAAACTATGTACATAAGCAAAAACTATGATATAATATAGAGTATGGTATTAGTAGATTTTAATGGTTTAGCAATTGGTTCTATCATGGGCCAATTAGGACGAGGTGAAGAGCTTAGTGAGAATTTAGTTAAACATATAATTCTTAATAATCTTAGAGTATATCGTAACAAATACCCAGAGTCAAAGCATGGCAAAATGGTGATCTGTTGTGATAGTTACTCTTGGCGTAAAGATGTATTCCCTGAATATAAAGCTCAGCGCAAAACTAATCGTGCTAAAGATAAACATGACTGGACAATGATCTTCGACTTAATAGAAGATACTCTCAAAGATTTACGTGAGAATTTCCCTTATGCTGTTATTAAGGTAGACGGTGCAGAAGCAGATGATATCATTGGAGTACTTACTAAGGAAGCAGCCCAACCTCTTCTAGGTGAAGATGTAGTTATTATATCAGCTGACAAAGACTTTATTCAATTACAAGTAGATGGTCATGTCATACAATGGTCACCACTATTTAATAAAATGATTAAGGAAGATAATCCTCGTCGTTACCTATTCGATCATATTCTTAAAGGTGATGCTAGTGATGGTGTTCCTAATGCAAACTCTCATGATGATGTATTTCTGTCAGAGGCAAGACAAACACCTATGACACAAAAAGCTATAAATAAATACTGGGATAATCGTGATGACTTAGAAGCTATCATGAAACCTAATGTCTATCGTAACTTTATGCGTAATGTACAAATGATAGATCTAGAGAATACACCACAAGAGATGGCAGGTGAAATATATATTGATTATCTAGAATATCAATATCCTCCTCGTACGAATATACTTACGTACCTTGTAGAGAATAGAATGAAAATGCTTATAGAGTGTGCTAACGAATTTTGAATGAAGAAGAGTTAAAAGAATTCATTGAATATTTTAAAGATGAATTACCAAATCCAGACCATCATCCACAGAAAGTTATGTGGTTATATAAATGGTGGAAGAGTATAGTTATAAGGAATAGAGATGCCGACGTACACGTTCGAAAGCAATAAGACTGGTAAAATATGGGATGATACCATGAGCTGGAAAAAGCTTGAAGAGTATTATAAAGAACATGACTGTGTCCAAATATTTACTTCGATGCCAAAAGTTGTATCAATGGTTGGCGATGTTCAATCGAAGACCACTAGTGAATTCAAAGACAAAATGGCAGATATCCACAAGCAGGCTGGACAACACAGCCAAATGTTTAAAGGAACTAAAGAACAAGGTAATCATTAATGTTTAAACATGAACCCGTTGACTTAGGTTATGAAGACTTAGCTACTATCAGTAAAGGTGGTAGACAATATGTTATAGAGAAAACCGATGTCAAGACTGTATACTATCCGTCAATCACAAATCTCCTTGGCAATCTAAGTAAAGAAGCTATTAAAGCATGGAGAGATCGTATAGGTCACGAAGAAGCAAATAAGATATCTAGACAAGCAGCAGGAAGAGGCACAGCAGTTCACCAAGTCTGTGAAGATTATGTGAACAATAATCCTGATTATGACAAAGATTTAATGCCTAATATCTTATATGACTTCAATAGAATTAAAGATATACTTGATACCAGGATAGGTACAGTATATGGACAAGAATTACCGTTGTATTCTGACCATTTAAAAGTCGCTGGAAGAGTTGACTGTGTGGCAGAGTTTGATGGTAAAGTAAGTATAATAGATTATAAGACCAGTCGAAAGACTAAAAAAAAGGAATGGATCCATTCTTATTTCATGCAAGAATGCTTTTATGCTATTGCATGGGAAGAGAGAACTGGTATTCCTATCACACAATTAGTAACAATCATATCTGTTGACAACGCAGAACCACAGGTGTTTATTGAACATCGTGACAATTGGGATAAAGAACTTGTACAAGTTATAGAAAAATATTCTACATAAGCCGCATTTCATAGAAAAATCTTACTATTTTCGAAAATAGTTACACAAGCGCCGCAAACTATGATATAATGGTACCATATTTAATAAAAAAGGAAGATAAAAGTGGAAAGTGAAATTGTGTTTTTTCTAGTTATGTTAGGAAATTTAGGTTTACATGTTCTTTTAGGGAGATACTAAAATGGTTGTTACAGATTTAATATATAGGTTGGTTGGACGTTCAGATACAACATGGACTGAAACAGTTGAAGGCCATCCGGAACGAGATACCTTACATATAGGATTCTCGGGTGATGAAGACAGGCGAGAAACTGTCCGCTCAATACTGCAGCAAAGCGGTGTTCTATTGAGTGAAGTTGAACGCTTAAGGGAAGAAGGTGTTGTCTTAGATGTTGTCTTAGACGATTACTTTGTTGGACTTAGGCTAAGTTTAGAGCGTGTCTGGTTATTTACATCTTGGTCACGTGAAACAATATTGAGATTTTAAGGAGAAAATTATGAATACATTAGAACTATTAGAAAAATATGCAAGTCCAAAAGGAGAAGCTTCTTTTGCAAAAGGTATACCTATAAAATATCTTAAAGAAGTTCGAGAAGCTTTAAAGCTTGGCGATACTGTTGAAGCTGTCGAGAAAAAATGGACAGAAGCTGGATGGACTTATAACAGCTTTAGATACGTATTTCGCGGGAAGTCTAAACCTGGGTTTGTACGTCCACGAGCGTGGTGTCCTAAACCACATGCAGAAACATTTGCAATTTATGAGCGAGGTAATTATGCCTACTAGATCTAAATCAACACAGGCATTTATTGATGCCAATCCAGATAAATTCAGAATTATTACCCCGGAGGAAACTGCCAAGACTTTAGCAAAGCAAAGCGGTGGATATTTTAAAGGTAGATCTGTTATGGGTCCATCTAAAAAGAAGGGGAAATCGTCATGATGACATTTAATAATATTTTAGTAATGCTATTACTCGTTGCCAATTTCTTTATATGGAGTTGGGTTTTATAATGTGGGTTAAAGATAGCAAGCGTGCACGAATACACGAATTAGAAGGTATACGTCTTAGATCAGCCAGACTATGGTTAGACAAAGATGGATTCCATCCTTTCCTAGATCAGGATAAATTAACTAAACCCGACTTGCAAAAATCTATGGGTTGCAAGTATGATGAATTACCTAAAGAAGCATGGGATGTGATGGATCGTTATGATGAAGCATTAGCAAGAGGGAGCGAGTATGCTACGTGAAATAAATGACAAATTAATACTGACTGACTGTGATGGAGTCCTATTAGATTGGGAGTACCATTTCTATAAGTGGCTTAAGGAGACTGAAGGTTATGAGAGACTTGGTCCCGAATATAACATTGGTAAAGCTATAGGTGTTGCACAGAAAACTGGTGCAAAGTTTGTAAACTTGTTTAACAGATCAGAGTATATGAAAACTTTATCGCCTATGCGCGATGCTATTAAGTATGTTCGTAAGTTACATGAGGAGCATGGATATATATTCCATGTGATTACTTCTCAGACTAACTGTCGACTTGCACAAGAGTATCGTAAAGAGAACTTGCGCAATGTATTTGGTGAAGTCTTTGATGGCTTTACTATACTAAACACTGGTCAAGACAAAGACGAAGCTCTTAAAAAGTGGGAAGGTACTGAATGTTTCTGGGTTGAAGACAAAGCTGCTAACATTAAGATGGGCAACGATGTTGGTCTTAGAGGAATTCTTATAGACCACACTTGGAACAGAACTTGTACGTACGAATGCGAACGTGCAAGGAAATGGAAAGATGTTTATGAAATTATTACAGGAGAAGCATAATGGCTTTAGTAACAAATAAAACTGAAGAGACTAATCACTTACGTGGTAAATCTAGGTTCTATGTTGCTGGTTGGGTAGCTAATCGTGAGTGTGAAAATCCTCAAGCATTACCCGAATCTTGCAAAGGTGACATTGTCGTTGAGAAATGGCATGAAGAATACCTAAGCGGATATGGCGATTCATTTGCTAATGGCGAATGTTTAAGCCCACCGGTTGAAGATTAAAATGATATAAATAACTCTATATCACATAGGGTTCTACAATGTCGACTAATGATCGATTAGAAGTTCTTGAAACAAAGTTAAAGCACATCGGTATGATGGGGCAGTGGTACCAACGGTACGATATTTCTAAGAGTGCCGAAGAATGTAAGGAGATCATTAAAGAAGTAAAAGAGGAATTGAACGAACCGTGTGGTATGAGTAGAAAATAATGGAGGTGACCATGGCGTTACTGGAAGATATAGTTGATTTTTGTAAAAAGGAATTGGAGATACCCCAAGAAGTTTTAGTGTCTGTTGAGGTTGAAGATATATCAGAAGATAATGTTAAAGGTTGGACCACTGATTCTGCTGAAGATGATGAGTACGATATTGAAATAGATACAGGTCTCGGTTTCAAAGAAACTATCTTAACTGTGTGCCACGAGATGGTACATGTTCTCCAACTACACGAACATCGTGAGCTTGATGAAAATGAAGCTTACGAAAAAGAGGAGTTGTTATATAGAAAGTATATAAATAACTCCTAGTAGCCATCCCTACTATAAAAAGGATTTTTTTGTTTAAATAAAAAGGAAAGTATATGTTTAAAAAACTACTAGTCGCGACGGCGGCAATGGCAGTATCTGCAACTACGTTTGCTGGTATTAGTCTTTCGGGTTTATACGAAGGTACGTTAGATAGTCACGGAACGTACACTCAAGACATTCATACTACAATGAAGGGAACGGCAGGTGCGTCTAGCGTAACCGTTGTTCTTGATAAAGATTTCAGTGTAGATGACATGTGGGTAGAGAGCACAGCTGGTGCATTTACTCTTAAAATCGGTGATTCATCTGGCGATGATCCTGATTCCACTACGATTGGTGTAACAACCACTCTTGGTGCTTATACAGTCGGACTAAGTCAAGTGAGTGGTGGTAGCACTACTATTGACGCAAGTGGTACGATCGGTGGTATTGCTGTAGCGGTAACTGACGTTGCAAATTCTACTAGAGAAACTACTGGTTCTATTACAACGGGTGGTGTAACCGCTAAAGTTGTACATAGCAAAGTTGCAGCAGGACATAATGCTGAAACGACGGTATCTACTACTGTTGCAGGCCTAGGCTTAACAGTTGTTAATGATAGAAATGCTGGAGCAACGAATGACAACGAAGTATCAGTCTCTCGTGTTATCGGTACGTTAGGTACTCTTAAAGGTACTTACAATAAGACAGACGCAGCGACTCCTGTTGTCACGAAAACTGTAGAGTTAACTCGTGGTATATGGACAGCTTCTTGGTCACAGGTTGATAGCGCAGACGCTACAACTTCACTGAAGGCAAGTCTATCGTTTTAAAAAAACTTAGGTAACTAAGTACTCGGGGGAGTTATTATTACTCCCCCATCTTAAATTATTGGAGATCATATGAGCTATAATAATACAAAATTAATGAGCGAGCACTATAAAGATGATGGTAGTGTTGCAAAAATTTATCAAGTAGTAACAGGAATGGATGGTGAACATTCGTTTTTTTCAATCACGTATAAAGATCCTATAGGTAACAGAATAATGCAAGAAGATTTTCCATACAAAGCTCTAGGCTATGTTGAAGATGCAGCAACGAACTGGACTAAAGGTATCAAATTACTTAAAGGATAATCAGATGGCAGACGTATTCGATTTTGGTTTCACTCTCGTTGATGAGAAAGAGTTAGACGTTGCACAAGCAGCAACAACATCAGCGGCAGCAGCAGAAACTACACAAGACAGATTAGATGATCTATACAATGCTATTACACCTCTACTCAATAACCTTAAGGCTAATCCAGAAAAAGAAATGATTAAGTGGCCTAATCGTGTTGAGAAGGTAGAAGCATTTGAAGATCATATTTACAAAATATATAAAGGTTAGTATGTACAAATTGTAAATCTATGTTATAATATACTTAACACACACAAAATAGGATTTATATTATGGCAAAACGTAAGATGACAGAAGCACAAAGAACAGCCGCGGCAGCTAATTTAGCTAAGGCAAGAGCTGCGAAAAAACCTGCTTCATACAAAACTATTGCAGCTAATGTTGTTGCGTTAGATGATGACCATGGCTTATCGATGGTCAACGTCAAAAGATATATCAAAGCAACTACAGAAAAAATGGCGGCATTAAGACGTGGAATCCAAACAAATGAAAGAGGTGCTATTGCTAAATATGAATCAGCAAGAGTATACCGAAACCATTGTCAAACATATTTGAGAGAAGGTGTATGGTCACTTGATTTCTATGGTGAGAATGAAGAGAAGCCAGTCTATTGGTCTACACTTGTCCCAGCGTATGACAGCGATGGGATGCAAAAGTAATGGAGGATATCAATAAGAAAGCCTTCTCAAATTTAGTTGAAACATTTGTTCGTACTCATAGAGATACCAATTATATAGATGCTATTATACAGGTATGTGAGGACAACGAGATCGATCTTAGAGACAGTAAGAAACTTATCTCTAAGGAGATTATAGAACATGTTGAGTTCGAAGCAAAGGAACTTAACTTATTACAAGGGGGTAACCCAACTTATGTGTTGCCTATATGAGAATGACAGGATATGAGGCCTTCACATTACATAATGCAATTAACCTCCACTTTAATGGATCTTACGATTGCTTTAAGTATAATTTTAAAACTAACGTAACTGAAAAGACGTATTGGAAAAGACCAGATAAATTTGCATTAACAAAGATTGGTAAGAGATTTAAGAGTAAAGATGATATTATATTATATTTTGCTGCGCATCAAGTAGCAGGTAATAAGTATAGTGGTGATATGATCAGAGACGAAGAGTCTTATACCAAGTTCTTAAAAGTTATAGATAGTATATCGTATGTATTTAAGAACGAATTAGAACAGATTTCAGATGTAAAGTTTGATTCACTCTTGGAAATAGAAGAAACATATCCAAGAATTATCCAGCTTCATCTCGAAGGCACGGTTTCATTAGAGACTGTGTGTATTATCAATAGGCTCACGGGCTTTATTGATAGAGCGAATAAGCAGATCACAGAAACAATTCTATGGCCTGACTTATATAAGAAGATAACTAATTATCAATCCTTTTTAAAGTTTGACGACATTAAAATGAGAAAGATTATTGTAGATATTTTCAAATAAAGTATGTACTTTTATCAAAAATATGATATAATATATACTGATACAAAGCAATATAAATTAATATAAATCTTTAAAGGAGAAATAAAATGAGTTTTGCAGACTTAAAGGCTAAAGCTAATGACATGAGCACATTAGTTGGTGCGGCCGGAAGCACCGAAAAGAAATCATACGGCGACGATCGTATGTGGAAACCCACGGTAGATAAAGCAGGTAACGGTTATGCCGTTATTAGATTCCTACCAACTGTCGAAGGTGATGACTTGCCTTGGGCAAAGTACTGGGACCACTTCTTCCAAGGACCAACTGGACAATGGTATGTTGAGAAATCACTAACTACTATTCAGAAGGACGATCCTGTGTCGGAGATGAATTCTAAACTTTGGAATACAGGCATTGAAGCCGACAAAGATTTAGCACGTAAACGTAAGCGTAGGCTTCACTATGTGTCAAACATCTATGTCGTTGCGGATCCTGAGAATCCTGAAAACGAAGGTAAAGTATTTCTATATGGATACGGTGCTAAAATCTTTGAGAAGATCATGGATAGCATGCAACCTAAGTTTCAAGATGAAACACCAGTCAATCCATTTGATCTATGGAAAGGTGCTAACTTTAAAATGAAGATTGCGAACGTAGCTGGTTACAGAAACTACGACCGATCTGAGTTTGCTAATGCTGAAGCTTTGAATGCAGATGATTCTGTACTAGAAGGCATCTATAACAAGCAGTATGCATTAAGTGAGTTTACTGATCCTACATCATTTAAATCTTACAGTGAGCTTAATCTTAAGCTAACTCGTGTGTTAGGTGAGGAAGTTAAAACTAATCGTACGGAAATTGATTATGTTGATGAAGATATCAAAAATGAATCTCCATTCAATGATTCACCAAACGATGTTAAAGATCCTGTCGCAACCGCTGCTGATCCAGTAGCCAGAGCTGATTCGGATAATGATGACACTATGAGTTATTTCGCTAAGTTAGCGGCTGAAGCTTAAGAGTTAAATCTGAGAACCCCCTTGATTGGGGGTTTTTTATTATTTAGGGCCTTTAGCTAGATGATGTACATTCTCTTTAGGTTGGTTAATAAATATTGTTTCAGAATTATGTACAGTTATTATATCTCCGCCTCTACTTAAATCTGTATAGCCACCATAAGTACCTACACCAGTTCCATAAAGAATATCATCATTCATAGTTAAGCCAGGTGAATAAGCCGCATTCGTATATTCTTTTGCAAATGCCAATGACTCTTCAAATGCTCTAGCGGCTGCAGCCTTATCAGCAGCAGGATGTAGTGAATTTAAATTAGTTCCATACTGAGAACGAGGAGTGTTTATACTCGTTTGCATTTGTCTTAATTCTGCCTCAGACCAACCATGCTTCATTAATTCTTGTATATAAACCTCTTGAGCTTCTTTATTCTTCTTAACTGTTTCAAGTAACATCCTTACGTTTTCTTTCTGCTTTGTATTTGGATCAGCAAGCATCATCGGGCCTTGCGTAAGGTGTTTAAACTTTTCCATATCAGTATTTGCGATAAAGTCCATAGCACTAGCTTCAGTATCTACATCTAACATCTCTTGCATAAGTGCATCATTCTCGCCTTGTTGTGCCTTAATTGCATCAAGTCTCCATATAACTATTTCTGATACAGCCCATGCAGCTAAACCCCAAGGACCAAAGAATCTAAGAAAACCTCTACCTGCCATTTTCCAACCACCAGACTTAATCATCTTCGCCCACATCTTACCTCTTAAAGTATTCTTACCAGCGTTTTTAAATATTTTAGTTATTCCTAATTTTGTTAGAGTTGAAACTCTGGTTACTAATGATTTAACTGGAAGTAATGTAGTAATCAATAGAGCATTAATAGCATTATCTAAAGTAAGAATTGATTTACCAGCTGGACCATCTCCTATTTCAATCTCGGACCCATCTCCACCATCATCATCCATCTTGAAGTCATCCATCTGTTCAGTTGACTGATTAATAAATCCACTAGCAATCATACCAGCAAGTAAAATTGGCCACATCCTTGGATTACGTGCTCCCCTTCCTCTACCAAAGAGTTTCCTACCCATAACCTTTAATCTTAATTTCATAGTTCTGGCGAAACCACGTTTAGTTTTAAACCCAAACCATTTTTTAGTTAGAGCCCAAAGTGTAAGAGCGCCAGCACCAAGACCAACATTTTTAGAATTTTGACTTAACCAACCAAATATACCACCACTTTCTTCAT
>Ga0206679_10000309_pt1 | contig 40428 bp, 16 predicted proteins | sample M110012015metaG_FD_155464 | JGI IMG/M metagenome (GOLD analysis project Ga0206679, IMG submission 155464) | Ammonia-oxidizing marine archaeal communities from Monterey Bay, California, United States - M1 100m 12015 | ecosystem: Environmental > Aquatic > Marine > Intertidal zone | place: USA... | reverse complement strand
CAAGGGTTTGATTGATAACACCCTTGCTGTAAAGGCAGTATAAGCGGAGAGGAAATGTATGGGTGGATTATTGGATAAAGCGAATGCAGCCAAGGATGAAAGTGTTATTGAGGCTGAAGTATTAGAGTCTGCAACCATTGTTGAAGAGGTCAAAGCAGATCCTCCTAAGGACTCCAATTCAGCAGCAGGTGTAACCAATGATAGTTCAAGCGAAGGTAACTCATTGAGCCTTGCTAATATTTCTACAAATGGTAAAATTGGCTATGGTCTAGCCTTGGTCGGATTTATCTTAATGTGGTTCCTAGGTTCGTATGAATTACAGGATTATCTTGGACCAATTCCGTTTGGAATTCTACCACTGGCCTTATTGGGTGGCTCATTCTATCTAGTATGGGATGCAATCGGCAGAGAAAAAACAGTTGTTCTTGTTGTTGGTTACCTAATGATCACTACAGTTCCATACATTGCAGGAATGAGTTTCCAAAATTCAGCTGTAGGGGTTTCCGATTTGAGCATTAGTGAGGATAAAGACGAACTATCTTTCTTGGTTAGAGGTTCATTTAATTCAGCCACTGCATCAATCACTGCAAATGGAATAGAGGTTTGGAGTGATAGCAGTGACTTATCTAACGACATGCACCGCTTTACAGTCAGCCTTGAAGATATTTTCACCGCTAATTCAGAGGATTACAGTAGCAAGGTGCTAACAGATTATCAATTAACAGTTACATCTTCTTCAGATAGTTCTTCTACAATCCAGATAACCCCTTCATTAATGAATCGCGAAATGAATGATGCATCTGTCAAGTTTTCAACTGTGACAGAAACAACTGAGGGTAGTGAAAACGAACCATCCCGGGTGATAGTTGAGGGAATTAGAATTGAACTTGCCCTTGGCCTGATGAACCCTAGCGATGGTCCAATGGATGGAGGAGGAAGTTCACTTTCCACTTACAAAACCATTGCAACTGACTATTCAGTCGATGTTAATATGAAGTACGGAGGCAATGTTGTTTGGTCTCATAGTACAATCGTTGTTGACGGCATCGATGCTAGCTGGAATAGCCAAGTTAGCGGTCCAGTTTCCGGACAAACCGTATATTGGCTTGGTCTATCTGGAACAGCAGAAGATGATGCTGGTGCAGAGTATTTGGAGAGAGATGAGTTTTATGATGATGATGGATGTTACACATTTGAAGTAACTATCACCAATGATTTGTATTCAACATCACCAACTACAGTCATCAATGAATATGCTTGGGACCTTTCATGGGAATCAGATGAAGTAGATTCTGAAAACGAAGTCTGCAGTGCTTGATAACAAGTTTCTTGATTTATTGTAAAGATCAAACTTCATCGCTTTCTGTGGTGATTTCTTCGATATCTTCAACATACTGCTTTTCTTCAACATCATGCTCCACTTCTCCATCATCTGTATTTCTTGTGAAAAACCATAGTCCTACTAGAATCGTAGCGACTACGATTCCGTAAATCAGAAGTGGTGCATCAGCAACTTCATCCTTGTATGTCCAAGAGACTTCTTGCGAACTAGCCCCTTCAACATTAGTTATTTGTTCAGTGAAACTTTCAAGAATATCCGGTATTAACGCTTTACAAGTGATAACTTTCAAGCCATCTTCATATGAATACCAACTTACAGGAGTTTCACTTACTTCTCCAGGTAGAAGAGTGACAGTGACTGTGGATGGAGCGGTATCTACATCCTCTCCATCAACATAGCATCGAATATTTGCTGTAGCCTCAGAGCCCCCCTTATTGCTAACAGTTAGCATGAATCCGATACTTTCGTTAACACTAGCAAAATTATCCTCCATGTCAATATCATCAATTGAGATATACGGCAGTGATACATTTACTTCTGCATATGCTGTATGCGGGGCTGCAATTGTAGTGCTAAAAGTCCCCCATCCTGATGTAACAGTCAATGTCAATTCTCCAGTTTCCGCAAATACTTGTCCGTCTCCATCCATCCATTCTACAATGCGACTAAATTCGCTACTGCCAATACTTACAATACCAGTTTCATTTGTCTCATCATAACGTGTATAATTTGCATATCCTATTCCGGTCTGATCTACTTTGATTCCTTCACCATTGGTTTGAATAATTCTCTCGGACAATAAACGAATCCAAGCATCTGTATCTCCACCAGTACCAGTGCTTGAGGTGTAGGTTAATCCTGCTGTGTCGTGGGCAACAATATCCTCATCGGTACGTGAACCGGCAATATTGCTGTCGGTAATTGTCAATGTTCCATCGGTTTGAATGTTAATTGGAGCGCTACCAGTTAATTGTGAACCTGCTATTGAACACTGTCCTACACAGTTCAAATCAGCTCCATCAAGAGTTGCTGTATCCATTGTAAAACTTCCTAGAATGTCGATACTGAAAGAAGAAGAAATCCAAAACAAACTCGCCCTCTCGTAGGAAATATCCTGTGGACTATAATTCACTACAGTATCTCCGCTGTGTGCGAAAGACACCGATTCAATATGAGTAATAACCGAATAGAATGTGGAAAAATCCACAATAATGTCGCTACCATTCAGTGGTACTGTAAAATCTACAAATTCTTGTTCGCCTGCATCAATCGTTATTCCGTCAACTGTGATGTCAAATTGAGCTTCGGCCATAATTTGATGATCAAATTGAAGTCTCATTGTTCCGGATTCTGCCACATCGCCTAGATTAAACATTAAACTTGAATCACTTTGTAATCTCAACAATGAGTCTAACTCAGCGCCAACTAAATCTCCATTCAAATTCAGTGTTGCTCCCTCTTCAACTGTAATACTAGATCCTGTACTTACAGAAACATTGGAATTGATAGTCAAAGAAGAACCAGATTCAATTAACAAAGTACCGTTTATTGTTCCATCTTCATCCCATGTTGTCGCTGAGGAAATAGTTTCTTCAGAATCACCACTAGGTGCAGTTGCGGCGGTCAAAGGTATAGCAGAAAAGGTTGCAGCCAACAAAATAATAGTAGCAATTAGTGCTTGTCGCATAGATTGTTTGAAACATAGCCCGCACATGAAGTCTTTGCCGGCAAGTAATTGTCAATAAGGGACATCCTTCCAGCCGATTTTGTAACCAATTACATTGAATGTTCTATGCAAAATCGGCGTAATGATTACGATTATCAGCATCGGAAGAAGCAGATTAGTATCTGATATCAACGCATCACCCAAAAATAATATTCCAAAAGCAAAGACCATTATTGCAAAAGGGAGTGTGTCGAGTAATGGTGCTTTGGATGAGACCTCCCCCTCTCGCTTCAAACCCCTTCGGCGCTTAACAAATGAGCCAGCAGAGTCACCTAATAGACAACTAAATCCAAGAATTGTGCCTAATAAAAATGCGCTTGAAAGAATTGAACCAGTATCCCACCAACTACCTTCAAATCCGGTCATTGGATGAATAAATATTGTGGCTTCTGTCTCACTGATGGCACTTGGGTCGCCCATTTGCATAACGATAAGCATCGACATTAGTCCAGATGTTAGTGAGCCACCGATTAGCCCATTCCAAGTTTTGCCATCCCCTAGGATTCTATTTCCATCCTTCCAGTTTTTTCCTCCATCAATTGGCCAAGGACCGTAACCAGTTTTTGGTAGCCATTTACCCCACATCATCGCAAAAGTATTAGCCAAAAAACCCGGAAGATAGAGCCATAATACCATCAATGCAGCCGAAATAATACTTAGTTGCGATAATATTTCCTCGGCGTGTTGTGATGTGGTTAGAACTGAGGTCATGTTTTTGCCAAAGCAGTTAGTCCTATGAACAAACCCCCTATATTCGTATATGTGGTCCAGTATTTTTACGCGATTTGCTTATGTGGTGCCGGCATTGACCTCATAATATGGCGGGAAGCGTAGTTCTTGTAGTCGGAAGTGGCGGCAGAGAACATTCAATTTGCAAACAACTTGCTTCAAGCCAGTTAGTCGCAGAAGTTCATTGCTCTCCAGGCAACGCGGGTACGCTGGAACTTGCGACAAATCATTCAGTTTCAGCCAATGATGTATCGGGGCTTGTAGAGTTGGCAACAAGAGTAACTGCTGATTTGGTTATTGCAGGTCCAGAAGCACCATTATGTGATGGATTGGCAGATGCGTTATCAGCAGTAAATATTCCATGTTTTGGACCTGTTGCTAAACTAGCACATTTGGAAGGGTCAAAATTGCATGCAAAGCAAGTAATGCGTGATGCTGGAGTACCAACTGCTGATTTTCATGTACTAGATATAAACTCAGATATTGATGCTGCTCTTGATGATTTTTCAGCAAATCCTTGGGTTGTAAAAAGAGATGTATTAGCAGGTGGAAAAGGAGTAGTAGTCACATCTGATAGAGCAGAAGCAAAGGCATTTATTAGTGAATCAATTAATTCAGATGGCAAGGTCTTGTTGGAAGATTTCTTGCCGGGAGAAGAAGCCAGTATGTTGGTAATAATGGATGGTACTGACTATGTGACCTTGCCATGTTCCCAGGACCACAAGCGTGCATATGATGGAGATATTGGACCCAATACAGGGGGAATGGGCGCATATTGCCCAGCTCCAGTCGTCACAGATGAAGTTCATCAAAGAGCAATACAGCGAATTATTGAACCGATGCACCGATTTTTGTCCAGCCAAGAAATACCATATCGCGGAGTTCTTTTCGTTGGTTTGATGATAACAGAATCAGGCGATCCCAATGTAGTTGAATTCAATGTTAGATTTGGAGACCCAGAATGTCAAATTACTTTGCCGTTAATCTCTTCAGATCTTTACACATTGTTATATTCAGCCGCAACAGATAGTCTAATTGAACAAGAAACAACCTTCCATAATAAACAAGCACTAACCGTTGTTTTAGCTGCTGAAGGTTATCCAGCAACTCCGATAAAAGGTAGGCCAATTACCGGCTTGACCACAGGGGAAATGAAATCAGAGAATGGTACTGCATGGGTTAATTTTGCGGGAGTAGGGGCTGATGAAAATGAAAAATATATCTCTACAGGCGGGAGAGTTCTATCATGCTCTGCTATTGCAGATTCATTAGTCGATGCAAGGACTCTCGCATACCAATTGATTTCTCAAATAAATCTTGAGGGTTCACATTATCGTACAGATATTGGTCATAGGGCATTAGAATAAGGCGCAGTTATTTGATTTTTGTCGTTTTTTTCCGGGTCAAATAATATTACTCCGGCGATAGTTTCCACTGCAAAAAATATAAGTTCGTAAATGTTGCTAAAAGTGGTACTGCGGGGTATGTCAGTGTTGTGAGCAACCCGTCACTGTTAAGAAGGCCTCTCAAGTGGCGAACTCGCTCCAGTCTTTAGACTGTAAGCAAAACCTATTGAGGGAAACAAAATGGAACAAAAAACAGGTACTTCGCAAGCACCATTTCTATCGTGGCTAATTGGGCCACTAGCAATGCTTCTTGCAATCGCTGCCATCAAGATCACAGGAATCGATTTTGATCTAAATATGAACACCCTTGCACCTATGGCTGTAGTCGTTATTGCTGGCATAGTTGCAACCCTGCCTCGTGTACTACGAGATAATGATTCATTTGCAAATATCAATCTCTCCCTCGTTTCTTTGATTGTTGCATTTATTGGTGCTGAAATTATCAATTCATTTACATCACTTGGTGCTGTCAATGCAGGTATTTTCTTCCTGATTGTCTTTTTCGGACAGATGTTAGAATCCAAAGAAAGATATGAATTATCCACAATCTTGACCTTTGCAGGAATTGGTTATCACTTCAGCCTGTTAATGGCTCAAGCAACATATAATTCATTTTCATCAGACCACGTGTACACTTTCCTAAAGGAAGGTGGCGGAGGTGTTCTCGTTCATAATTTGGAGCGAGCCGCTGGAGCCTATGTCTTCTTTTCTTACTTCACAATCTCTATTGTCGTTGCAACATTAGCAGCATCACTTGCTCGTGGAAAAATAATACCAGCAGGAGAAGAGGGATGGTTTTCATTCCTTGGTTCAAATCAAGATGGATACCACAAAGGAAATCTGCCATTACAAATAGCACTTGCAGTTTGGGCATTGGCTCACATCGCATCACTTTGGCACTTCAATGCCGGCTCTTTGGCCGATCAACTGGGCGTGAGTTCAGAAGATGGCTATCATGGATATGTAGGATATTGGGCAGCTTTCCTCACCGGAATGGTAGCGATGATTGTTGCAGGTATGGTAAGTGAACGCTGGAATACTCGTGCAATGTTATTAGGTTCTATGTGGGCTCTATACCAAGTTTCAAGTTGGAATGAGGCTGGACTTTGGACAAATGCTCAACTTGAAGGTTCTTGGGGCGCATTGACATGGTTTGGAATTACTTTCTTCATATGTTTTGCAATCTACAAAATTTCAACCCACGAAAAATATGGTGGATGGGCTAACCTAGAAGACCACGAATATTCAGGTGCTCGCCAATTCTGGAATGAACACTGGGCTTCTTTGATGATAGGAATGGCATTCTTCTTTGGATTGATTATTCGTATCCAATGGTATATCATCCCTTCAATGAATTCCAGTGGTACTGGTACATGGGACATGACCGGAGGTTCTGACCCTTGGTACATGAAGAGAGTTGTCGACTATATTCTTGCAAATAATGCACATCTAGTTTTTGATGCTGATAGATTTTATCCAGTAGGTGGAATCAATCCACGTCCTCCATTATTCACTTGGTCTTTGGCTGTTGGAGCTATGATTCTTACACCTTTCTTAGGTGAAAATGCATCTGATGCTGTTTGGTGGAGCATGTTGGGATTGCCTGCAATTTATGGTGCTCTAACGATTCTTCCAGTTTCTGCAATTGCAAGAGATCACTCTGGTAAAGTTGCAGGAGTTCTCGCTGCATGGCTTATTGCTTTCATGCCAGCCCACTTAACACACACAACTTGGGCTCTGGCAGACCACGATGCTTTCGTATTGTTGTTTATCACAATCGGATTCATGTATTGGCTCCGAGCAGTAAAGTATGCAGGTAGCGAAAGGTTATCGAAAACAACTTCGGCAAATTTGGGCGGATTGTTAAGTTCGGTTCGTGATGTAATGACCCAGCGTCAATCTGCATTTGCTAATGCTGTATTGGCTGGTGTTGCATTCGGAGTTGCATCATTGGGATGGAAAGGTTTCGTAGTAGGTCCTTCTATTCTTTTCCTTGCTTATGCGGTACAAGTTGCGTTAAACATGTTCCGCCGTAGAGATTCTACTGCCATCAATGTATTGTTCCTTACAATGTTAGTTGTCAACTTGATGATGGCACTCCCATTCTATGCTCACCCACAGTTAGATTTAGTCTTCGATGGTACAGGCCTTCAACCATTCTTGTTTATTCTTGGATTTACTCTAGCGATATCATATGTAACAATTGGATTTAGAGACAAACCTTGGTTATTAGTACTCGGAACATTGATGGTTGGAGGAATAATTTTCTTTGGAATATTGTTTGTTTTGAAATTCCTAGAAATGTCTAATGCCTGGGATGTTCTATTAACAGGTTCAGGATATTTCGCAAAGACCAAGATTTTCGATACTGTTGCTGAAGCGAATGCTCCACCACGTGGACAATTATTCGCTTCCTTTGGGCCGATATTGTTCGTAATTTCTCTAGCAACTGGTGTCTTATTAGCATGGGAAGGAATTCGAACTAGAAAGCAGACTTCAATCGTATTCAGTATTTGGATATTAGCTGCTTGTTTCATGTCTTGGAACGCTGCACGTTTCATGTTTAATGCTACACCAGCAGTTGCCATTCTTGGTGCATCAGGAATGGTCTCACTCTGGAAGTGGTCCAATTGGGAAGGACTAAATCGTTCGTGGAGGAAATTCGGAATCCGCACTCCTGCTGATAGAATCACAGGAATGAGGAAAGCGGTTTGGAGAACACCTTCATTCTCTGCAATATTGCTGGTTATGGTTATGTTGCTTGGACAGCATGCTACATACGGATTAGATGCAGCAATTCCTCGGTCTATGGGAGAACAAGAAATGGATGAAGATATTTACAATATTATGCCAGATATTCTACGATGGGATGAATTTGGCTTTTCACTGTTAGACAGTAGTCCATATGATGGAAACTGGTACCTCGGGTCATTTGGTTCAGGCTTCAATGATGAAGGTTGGAATAAGGCCTATGATTGGCTTGCAGAACAAGATTCAGATGATGCCTACTCAGAACGTCCTGCCTTCGTCTCTTGGTGGGATTATGGTTTCCAAGCACTAAATAACGGAGAACATCCATCAGTGTCAGATAACTTCCAGTCTGGAATTCCTGCTACTGGAAATATGTTACTTGCAAGAAGCCAAGAAGATTTGGTTTCTATGTTTATTTGGCAACTAACCGAAGGTGATATTGCATATAATCATGGAAATACTGACAATTATGTAATGACTACTACTTTTTCAGGAATTATGGATAAGCATTTGACTGCTGATGAATATGAAGAACTTGTCTTCATTGAAACGAATGTAGATAATGACGAAATGATTAGTTATATCAGAGAAAATTCATTTGAAGCGTACAAGACAAACACGGACGTAGTAATGGCTCGTGGATACCACTCAGGTAATACCGAACCAGTTTATCGAATCTATGATGATGGAGAGAGAATGATTTGTACAGAGGACTTGTCAATTTCTTGTGTTGATGGAGATTGGTCAGATGAGTTTGAAGCAAACCGTACTTTTTCTAATAACGTTAGAACAGGTAAGAATACTGTATTGAGCACTACTCACTATATTATCGGCGATTATTGGTATACTTCTGATTTAGTAGATGAATTTGATTCTGTTTCAACAAATATTCACAAAAAGAATGCTCGTTTGGCATTAACAGTTCAATTATTGGACAAATCTCTTACATCAGCGGAAATAATTGATTTGTATGATGACATCATTGGTATGGAAGATTATTATGAAGTTCAAGATTATGATGGCGCACCAGGTGAAACAATTTCTCGCGACCACGAGATTAGATATTTTGCAGTTGACAACAGGCTTTACCCAAGAGCAGGAAGATATACTGCAGATCAGAACTATAACAGTCGCCAACCAATGGGTATTTTCGGTGCACCTTCTATCTTGTCTGGACAGGATGTTGAAACATTCATGAGTACAGTTTACGAAACCACCCGTGGTGGTTTCGAACAAGAGATGAATTCTGAAGAAGTTGATGAAGCAATGTATCAAGACATGCTCAATCAGCAATCAGGGGCAGATGTTGATATGTTATCGATTAGCGATGTTAGAGTTGACCATTCTGCTGCATTCTTTGATACGATGTTGGCTCGTACCTATGTCGGATACGGGGCGAGTACGTTAGGAATGGATACAGGTGATAGCAATCCACAACCCGCGCAACACTTTGACTTACAAGGTTCTCCTGGAAGTTATTTCCAGCAATCCGTGCCTATGCCAGGGGCAATGTTGAATCACTTTGTAATTTCAAATTGGTACAGTGAAGATCCAAATGAAGCAGCAGGTCAAGCAAATACCTACGTCAAGATTCTAAAGTACTATTCTGGAGCAGAAGTTTCTGGACAAGTGAAAATGAGTGATGACGGACAAGGTCTTCCAAATGTGAGAATTTTATTGGAAAGAGATGCATTCTCTGGTGAAGGAACAACCGATTTGGATGAAGATACCTATTGGATTCCAATTGGATATACTGACGCCGATGAAAATGGTGATTGGTCATATACAGTTCCAGCAGGAAGAATACGCGTAAGTGCATTCGCTGGTGAATTTGATCCTACAATTTCTGATGCAAGTATTCGCTCGGGTGATGGCGGTCAAAATCTCCAAGATTTATTTACTGCTGTTAACGATGAGAGAGAAATCTATGATGTCACAGCAATACTTGGACATGTTGCAAACATGAGTTGGCTTGGAGAAACTGAAATGAATGTCACAGGTCAACAAGCAGATAGGATTGAAGATATTGATAACGAACTTGATATTGCAGTAAAGAGCAGTGGAGTCTCTGGACTAATAACATGGAGTGGACACGAATCATTTGCTGGTGAAGCAATTGAAGATGCAGATTTCATTCTTCGTAATATTTGGTCAATGACTGACAACTATTCAATTACTACAACAAGTGGTTCATTCACTACTGAAGAATCTAGAATCCTTCAGGGAACAGGTGAAGTGACCTTTACAGAAGAAGGAACATTTGACAGTGAAGGAATCGCATTCGCAGAAGATTTCACTGGAACCTTTACTAGAACTATTGCAGATTCGAGAACTTACTTTGGTAATGGTACATGGAATGGAAATGGATTGTTAGAAGCTTCTTGGCTTGAAAACTCATCCTCTGTCATTGATTGTGAAACCGATAATGAAACAGGATCTATTATGCCGGCTAATGAAACAGTTTGTATTTCTGTTCCATCTACTGACCAGTTAACTGTATACCTACTTTCAGGTGAAGTAAATGCCTTGGGTAGTTTGACTTCCGAGGGAACTTCAACTCTAGTTAAGACTCTTGAAGGTGCTACCTTTGAAGGAACAGGTTCCTTTGCAGGAATTGGAACTATTAACGGAACAGGATTGTTTGTTGGTTCAGGTCACTTCTCAGGACCTATGGTTCAAGCAGGTTCATTCTACCAAACTGGATTAGTTCCAGGTATGTACAACATGATTGCTGTCCTAGACAATGGTAAGGAAGTTCTACTTCCTGACCCAGTAGAAATTGGCGTTACTCCATCATATGATTTGCAACTTGATTTACCAGGTTCAATTTTCTTTGATACAATGAAAGGAATGGATGACGTGATAATTGCTAACCATACATTTGAGTTGATTGATTCTTCTCTATTTGCACAATCGTCCTCTGATGGAACAACTTGTTCAATAAGTGATGGCTGTGTAGAGATTACTACTGACGAAGATGGTAATTTCTCATATGGGCCAATAACAAGTGGTGAATATTTCTACCGTATTGACCTTGATAATGATGGTTGGTATGAATTAAATGAGACCTTCAATGTTCGCAGTGACTCAGAAAACTTTAGTTTAGCCTTCGCAATACCTACATATACAGATTTGACAATATCTCTGATTTCACCACTAGATACCAATAATAACCCACTAACTGATGTATCAAATAGAACTCTAACATTCTCAAATGACCTTGATAGCATAATGACTGTTGAAGCGACATCTGATGAAAATGGAATAATCGAGGTTGAACTTGCTCAAGGACCTTATACAATTTCAGATGAAACGAGTGATGAGTATGTCCTATTCAGTTCATATGAGGTAACTTTCGATGACGATGCATTTGATTTATCATATGCGGAAGAAAGTTGGGTTAATGGAACTATCAGAGCAATCAATAGCACTGCTGATTACAATGTTTGGATTTTAGATGAAGAGCAAAAGGAGGCGACTTCTGAACCTGCTTCCGGCTTAGCGGTCAATTTCACTTCAGGTGATTTGTTCTTTACAACATCAACTGATGTCAATGGTTCATACAGTATTCGTCTACCTGCTGGACACGAGTTCCAAATGACTACAACTTCACTATTCACTGCAATGAGTGGAGGCCGAATCATCGATACTGTTCCAGAGATGAGCGAACAGGAGATTATGTATTTGGCTCCAACAGGATATGTATATGGTCAAGTATTCCTATACGATAACAATACTTTCTGGGATTCATCAAATCCTGGTTTTGAATCGGTTACAGTTACTGCAACCGATTCAACTGGCGTTGAATGGACAACTGAATTAGACGATAATGGTGGATTTGGCATACATGTGCCTGCAGGTCTAACGGACGTATCCTTACCAAATGGTCTTCTAAACAGTACAACTGTTGAGGACTTTAATGTTGTAATAGATCTTGATTTGTCAATGCTTGAGTTAGTTGTTAACCCTGCTTCACAATTAGTGACCTTCCAGGTCTTTATGGATGCAGCTGGTGATGGCGAAATGGAAAATGGAACATTGATTAGGCCAGCCTTCACATTAACTTCTGGATATGAATTTATTGAAGATATTAACATCACATCAGATGACTACATCTCAGATGGAATAGTCGAAATTGAATTACAACCTAGTGCATATAGCCTACTATTCAACTCTACTTCAGCTGATGATGCAAATGCAACTGATTATTCCCTGACTTCTTCTAATTCACCGTATAATGTATACGTGGGACTTGAAGAGATGGACAATTATTCGGTTGTATTGCACAACAAGTATCTCGTTTCCGGAACACTAACCGATTCAAATGGAAGTGGAATGTCAACAATTTTCCAATTATGGAATTCTGATGGCTCCGACTGGATCAACTTGGAATCTAATGAAAACGGAACATTTGCTGAATATGTAGAGGAAGGAGAATGGATTGTTGTAGTAGCGCCATTCCTTGATGATGACAACGGCACTGAACAATTGCGCAGTGTGCTGAATGTAAATGCTGACTCAACTCGTACAGAACTTACACTACAGACTAGTACATCGGTTGAAGTTTCCTTCACATTGAAAGAAGCAGTAACAGAAACTGTATTGGCGAATACTAGAGTTACTTTGGTCAGCCAAGAAGGATTGGGTAATATTACGCTAGAAAAGACTGATGCTGATGGTAATGTGACCTTTGACATATATCCTGGTCAATGGAGTTTATTCCTTAACAATTCAATTCCTCAAAAGCAATGGTCACTAAACACATCGAGTGAACCTTTCAATATCACTGGTTCTAATGGTCCAGTGAACCTTGGAAACTACTCAGCAGATTTGGTTGTACAAATTGGCGGAAAGGTATTTTGGGATTTGAATGAAGATGATGAACCTGGTTTAGCCGAGGGAGTTCCAGATGTGAATGTCACAATTATGGGCTCGAATAATACAGCAATCAACGAGACAATCGTAACAGATGAACAAGGTGTCTGGAGTCTGTTCGTTCCAATTAGAGATATCTATTCAGTAACTATCGACAAAGAAGGATTCACAAGTGAATCATATGATGTTGAAGAAACAGGTGGATTCCCAGTATACGATGATATCGCTTCTCATGATATTGAGATGAACGCCGGTAATGTATCTGTTAACGGAACAATCACTGACATACAGGGTGCAAGCAGACTAGCGGATGCTAGTATTGTACTATATCCTGCATTAGATGTTGAGAGAGATGCGATAACGATCACCGGAACAATGGATAACGACGTACTTACTTGGAGTGCTATTATCACTCCAGGTGATTGGATTGTTGTAGTATCTGAAAACAACGCTGGTGAAAATGGTGGTGGAATCGCTATTGGACTACTTGAAGCAAGTGTCGCAAATGGTGGTACATTGGACCTTGAGATGACTCTTGGAGGTTGGGCTGAATTGACGACCTCATGGTCTGACATTGAGGCTTTGCCACACCATGCAGGTTCTGATGATGTAGTAGGATACTCAATGATTACTGAGGCTGTAGTGGTTGAAGTGAGCATTGGTGATGGAATCGTTTGGGAAATGCCAATTGAGGCAGATGGGACATTGAAACTCCTTCTTCCTTCAGGTGACTTTGATATTGATTCAACTTTCATTACCATCCAACACGATGATGAACTTGAAATGAAGTACAATGCTGGTGTTAACAGTAATGTTGATGCTGACCGACAATCTCTAACACTTGAGTTTAACAGGAGAATTAATTCCGAATCCAGTGTGCAAGTAGTTAGTGGAAGCATTACAAACGCAACCACTATTGAAGATGACAATAACAAATTAATGGCAGGGGAATCACTCTCTGCAATCGAATTTGATGTTCAAGCAAACTACCTTGGTACAGAGACAGAAGATACATTTGCTGTTACAGGAATAGTCGAAGTATCGCCAGATGCAGAAGATTGGAATCTGCAATTCTGGGATGAATCCACGAATGAGTGGGTTGAATCAATTGAAGTCACCATGGGTATTGGAGCCAATTCTTCCGATGATAGTGTTTCAAACAGTTCTGTGATTAAGGCATTGTTAACTCTTCCAGATGCTGCAACAGTTTGGCACTTAGAGAATGGACATACTATCAAGGTCAATTTGAATACCGAAACAGGCTCTGGTAGTGAGGTTTCAATTAATGTTCAAGTTCCACAAACCTATGGTTTCAATATCACGGGTGCTACAGAAGAAGTAGGAATTGCTCCATCAGGTAATAGAAACTTTGAGTTTACATTAACCAATGACGGAAATGGTGACGATACTTTCACTATTGAATTGGCTGATAACATTCCATCTGGTTGGGAAATCACCCCTACAAGTTCTACAATGACAATTGCAAAGGATACAAACAGAATTCAAATGTTTACAGCATTCGCTCCGGCTGATTTCACTGATGGTAGTTTCACAGTATCAGTTACAGTAACAAGTGAAGATGGAACAACAACTGATTCTTTTGATGTCACTATTTCTTCCGCACGAATTAAACTACGTGTGGACCAAGGTGATATCATAACAAAATCCCATCAAATAGCAAATGAGGCTGGAAACATGGTCATACCTGTTGAAAATTTCGGAACATTAGATGCGACTTCAGTTATAGTATACCTAACGCCACAGGATACTGGTAAAGAGATGCAAGTTGGTATTGTAATTCCTGCAGGACAAACTGTTGATGCAGTATTTGCAATGAATGCAACTAGTGCAGGTAATCATAGATTTGATGTTAGAGTCGATGTAATCGGCGATGATGCAGACGATGTTGATGTTGAAGTTGAAGACTTTGATTTCAAGATGGAATACCAGATCAACGAGAATCTCGGTGATGAATCAATACTATTCCAATTGGTGATACTTGTATTGGTAATCTTTGTAGTATATGGTGCTGTCAAGATGTCGCGAAATAAGAGTTCCACTAAGTTCTGATAATACAGACGGAAGTTGCTTTAGCGTTATCATAGCGTGAGCTAGGTCAAAATAAGTGGATAATATTGAACTAACTAAACAAGCATTGAAACGCAATATTGCATTCACTGGAGTTAGGGAGTGGATATCTTGGATGGGCTAGAGCGAGTTGACCTTCTTCCAGAGCCATCGGACAGAAGAATCCTATCGGTAATTGATCCTTCAACTTCCGGCTACCATGATGAATGGAGAGCAGAGGTCACGGGATGGGCACCGCGTTATGCTGAACCGATTGCTAAAGTTAGAAGAACTCGAGTATTAGTTAGCAATCTAATTATTTTTGCAATATTTTCTGTGGTTCTTCTATTGGTCTGGCAATCTGGATTATTATTTGTTGAATTGCCACCTCCTACATCAGAATGGGCATTTGAAACAACTGAAATACGCCAATTACAAGATGACGGACTTGATGGACAAGGGGTTAGAGTTTGTATGGTCGACACCGGTTATTCATCCCTTCACTCATCTCTTGAGGGGGTAGAAATTATTTTCAAAGATATGATTGGTGATTCCACAGTTCCAGTTGATTATGGCTCGATTGGACATGGTACGATGATGGCAGGGTTGCTAATTAGTCAAAACCATCAGATTGGTATTGCACCAAATATTACATTGGCAATGGTGGCAGCATTGAACGATAATGGCGATGGAGAAAACGCAGGTGAGGAAAGCGTAGTAGCGGATGCAATTAGTTGGTGCCATCAAAACTTTGCAGCAGATATTATTTCATTATCACTGGGGGGTCAACAAAAACTAGCTAATGAACGAGAAGGCGCAAGTGTCACAGCAGCAAGAATGGCAGTTGATTCGGGGATATTCGTAGTAGCAGCAGCGGGTAATGATGGTGGGCCAGATGATGATGGCATGGTTTCTGCTCCGGCAAATGTGGCAAGGGTGATAACAGTAGGTGCAACCACTATGGACGGTCAATTATGGGCAAATTCATCGGCAGGTTCGCAGTTAACTGAAACAGAAAATCCACGTCAGCATCCAAATCTAAAACCAGAGGTAGTATCTCCTGGGCATATGGTAATCAGTACGGGAGACAATGGCGACTGGTATTCAAGTAGCGGTACTTCAGTATCCACAGTATTTGTTTCAGGGGCACTTGCATTAATTCTTCAAGCACACCCAGAACTAAAACCGAATCAAGATTCAAATGGGTCATGCATTGACTCTGTGAAAATTGCACTAATGAATTCTGCACAACAGAATGAATTCGCTTCGACTCATGATGATCATTGGGGATATGGAAAATTAAGATCTCAATTATGGCTTCAAGAAATATCCAATTCGGAGCAATGTTAATGCGAATCGTGAATCCAATTATTGCTGGCCATCAGTGGAAACGAGGGTGCTGCGACACAATACGCGTTAAAAACCAGCGTCAAAATATGATATTATTGACTAAATCTGATATTATTGCGCTCATATTATTGATATTATTGGTATAATTTGATACTATTAATGTGATAATTAAGGCGCAGTGTTATATTCAAGCGGATAATGGCATTGTTTACGAGGTGGACAATTTGTCAATACAGTCATCCCACAAGAGCCTATCATTGGTAATGCTATTATTACTCTCCAGTTTTGCTGGATTAGTTACATTACCAGCTGCATCCGCAGTGAACGAAACAACTTCTGGTACAATTACCGGAACTGAAACATGGTCTGGAACCATGAATCTTAATGGCGACATCCTTGTCGCTGAAGGTTCTAAGTTAATTGTAAATGCAGGAACTACAATTAATATTCCTCCTGGAAAATTCATTGATGTTGCAGGCGCTATCTGTATCGGCGATACAGCGTGTGGGGCATCATCTGGTTCTGCTTCTAACATGGCACGATTTGTCTGGAGCCTTCCAACAGATTATACTAAAAGTGGACGATGTTATGATAATACTACCTCATATCTCAACAATGTCGATGCTGCTTGTGGTTCTGGAATGATCATTAGAAGCACAATTAATCAAGCACTGACATCAATTAATTACGCCCACTTTGAAAATACATATGGTTACCCAATGTATGTTCCTTCACTTCAGTCAGTTCAATATGGGGCCCTAGTGTTTGATGGTTCTTCAACAACTGCCAACGGTGTTTCTTTCAAAGATGTCAACACCTCCAATGTATTGGCAGTTGATTTCGCTGCACCATTGCTCAAAGATTCTTCCTTTACAATAGGTGTGGATGGTAGAGAATACGATGCAGCGGCAGTTAGAGCATATGGCGCAGGAGCCGGAATTTTGGCTACATTTAAGATTGAAAACTCCGTTTTCACCGGTGATAATAGCAAAGACTGTGGTCAACAAGGTGGAGGACGTTCTCTAATTTATCTCGAAAACTCATACATCGGCTTGGATAATTTAGAAGTCAAAGATAACACATATGGATTATTTTTGAAGGGTTCTTCCGGTTGGTTGGCAAATTCAACAGTCACAACAAAATGTAACGCAATTGACACAAACTCTCACAAGGAAACAGGTAATATTAAACACACATTGTCTATTGATGATACTGTGATTGTTACTGAAGAAGGTGCTGGAATTACTGCTTATGATGGTGCAATTGTAACTGCAAAGAATGTAGATATTTCTGGTGCACAAGAAGGCTCTGGAATAGGTGTAAGTTCATCCACATTAGAAATACATCACAGTAATATCGGACCAATAGGTGGATGGAACGGATTATGGATTTACGGAACTTCAGATGTTGTTGCAGAAAATAACACAATTCAAGATACTGCAAAGGAACCGGTTCTAATAGGTGAATACCACTTTAAAGATCAAGGCTGGCAAGTTCCTACACCAACAGCTGCAAGACTCTATCTTGCAAATAACATAATTTCAAACAATTCTGGCGTTTGTAGTTCGCAAATGTATGGTGGCGATTTCCCTTGTCCAGCGGTACACGTTTTCATGTCCTCTGCAACCGTATATGACAACACAATCTCTGGGAATCAAGGAGACATTATTAGAGCCAGAGGTTCGATAGTTAACGTACAACGCAATGTTGCAGATACTGCAGGTGCATTTGCAGCAAATATTTCACACTATGACGACGGTTATGGAAACAAGTATGGAAGTATTGGATATTTCTCCGGTAATACATGGACTAATGCTTCACAAATATACAATGTTACTGAATCAAGAGTGACAGTTCAATCTGAATTTATTCCAGACCCTGGTGCAGGAGAACTATATCCAGTAAGCATCCGTTGGTTGGGCGCTGAATGCCCATATGTACTGGCAGAATGTTTGCAAGTTCCTCAAACCAAGGTACTTCCTCCTCGCCATATGCCACTCGCATTAGAAGTAGTCGACAATTCGACTGTCTTTTCTTACGCAGACTTGCAAAATTTTGATTCATCAAAGGTACATACACAAGCACAAAATTCGGCTTGGGGTGCACAAGTCAGAGAAGGTGAACTAGTAAGATATCAAGTCAAAGCTAAGAATAGCAATGTCGCAGGAGCCACAGTAGTAATCAGCGATGCAACTGGATTGCCATTGTACACTCTTGAAACAGACTCATTTGGATTTACACAACAAGTTTCACTTCCGAGTGATTTCTTATTGGACAGAAATTGGAATCACCAAGTTGGAGAGACAAATGTCGCAATACCTGGTGAAACAGATTCTGAAGGGAATCTAATTTACATTGATGAAAACTCCTGTGCTGATGGATACGATAATGATGGAGATACATATGTTGATGCCGCTGACAATAGTTCCACTTCAACAGGCACATCATATTGCGAACTTGGAACATCTTATCGAGAAATGCCATTTTACAGCGTAAGTGCGTATAAATTTGGTAAGGGTACTAAGGACTTCAGTTATGTTCTATCTGGACCGATTGATGACGTAATTAATTTGGATAATATCAAACCAAGTGTAACAGTCGAACAAAATGATGGTTTCTCCTTCGCAACAACTGCAGTTCTAACAGGATCTGCATGGGATGGATTAGCAGGTCCATATGCGTTGGACATTATCGCTTATGAAGCACAATTTGGTCTAGTAAAGAAGGTTGAAATCCAACCACCTGGATCAAATGATTGGTATTCCGCAGTGGATACATCACAATCAAATGGAGTCATTTCACTTTCAAATCACCCATTCAAGACATGGTCGTTTACATGGGATTTGTCTGCACATCCAGAAGGTGAAGGAGATGTTACTTTCCGTGTACGTTCTTATGATGGTCTTGACTACTCGCCAGTTGAAGTAAGAAAGTTCAAGTTAAATCTTGTCGCTCCAACAATATTGGTTGACACTCCAAATGACGGAACCAGCCACGATTCTGGTAAGGTTCTCTTTACGGGAACTGCTTCCGACCCATATTCCGGAACATGGGGTAGTGATATCAAGGGTATTTGGTTCGATATTACCGGGCCACTCAATCCACAAGGTGAACCTTATCGCTCACACTTCGATGTAACCGGTTCTACTGCATGGTCATACGAATGGCAATTTGATGAATTACCAACTGGACAATATACATTTGAGATTTGGGCAAGTGATAGTGATTTCTGTATTGACATGGTTGAAATGTGCACATCGGAAATTCGAACATTACAAATCAACAATGACAATCAAGCACCAATTGTTCAAATTAGTGAACCATTGGACATGGACTTAATTCGTGCATCAGAAGACACTCTTATCCAAGGTGTGGCAAGAGATAATGATGGGCAAGTGACAAGAGTTGAAATTGATATTGTTGACCTAGCAAGCGGATATTCTCTGCAAAATGGACCTAATCCAGTAACTACTTTTGCTCCAAATGGTGCATGGGCGACAACTTGGGATACATCCGATTTGATTCATGACCAACAATATGAGATAAATGTACGTGCATATGATGGTGAAGACTATTCACAATTGGTTACTAACAGAATTATTATTGATAATCCAACCGACCTCAACAACATACCACCAACATTCAATGATAGTGGTTGGGCCAGTACGGTGACAATTTTCTGTGACTCACAATCGACTTCTATCGATAGATGCGGTTCGGGTGCAGTAATTGATCTAACGGATTTCTTTAGTGATTCTGATGGAATCGGTACTACGGCTGAGGCACTCTCGTTTGATATCTATAACGACGTATCCAATCTTGATGATGATGAATATATGTACCACATCACAATTAATTCACAAGGAGTTGCAACATATGACCCAGCAACTCGTTCCGATAGCACAGTTTCAGAATGGTCATTGGTAGGAGTTATTTTTGAAGCAAGAGATGCACACGACTCAGTAGTATATTCGCACAAGGTGAATATAGTTGTGAAGTCAGTTTCATTCTCTGTTCTAAGAGAAAATACCGGTGATGTATCATTTGAAAACCCGGCCATGTTCTCCGGACAAGGATTACCTGGAAGTACAGTTGAAGCACTAATACAGCAAGGTGGAATGAGGATAAACTCAACTAGAGTTCTATCAGATGGAACTTGGGAAATGGAGATATCTCAAAGTCAACTGAATACTGAGGGCTCAAGAAATATCATCTTTGAAATGGATGGGCAAGTGTTCCAGAATACTGAAACTTCAGCAGATCAATCATGGTCACTGAGTGTTGCAAGTGATTCCGACTCAATGGGCGGAATTGGGCTAATTATTTTGGGCGTAGTTGCCTTAATAGCGATTTTAGCAGCCGGGGCATTTTTCTTCATTGAATTTGAAGAATTAGATGATGAGGATGCATTAAATGACCAAACCGATGAAGTTGAAGAAGATCCATATGCTTGGGGTAAGGCAAAACTGACACCTGAAATACCGGTAGCAGCAACAGTTGCTGAACCGGTTCAACAAGTCGTTGCGCCAGAGGCTTCTCAACACCCTGGATGGTTGTGGGATGCTGAAACCAATCAATGGGTAGCAGATCCAAATTATCAACAATGAGTTGAAGTTTGACTGACACCCAACACCAAAACTATTGAAAGGTTTAGCAATGAGTGAATGATATGGCCGTTAATCAAAAGCCCGGTGTTCAGGAAAGAATACTTCTTCATTTGCTCGATTATTCGGACTACAAAGGTAGTGTTGAAGTTCCATTTGCTCTGTCCCAAATGGGAATTGCAAATGCGGTGTCAATTGCACGTTCGAATGTTCCTCGAGCAATAGCAGGTCTCAAAGATCAAGGTCTATTAGTAGAGAGACAAGCACACGTTAAGGGTGTTTCAAGAAAGCGTAAAGCATATTTTCTCACAGAACCGGGAATGAATTTAGCAGATGATACTTGGAAAAGATTGCGAGAATTCCCATTTAGAGCAATTCTAGAGGAGGGAAATATTGTTGCGACAACACTTGGCAATGCAAACCAAGAGTTGCCATTTTCGATGAGACCAGTTGACCTAATCAGATATCTTGATGATAATGGAATACTAGATACTAGATTGCTTTCAAAGGAATTAGTTGAAAGAGATTTATCCAAGCATGTTGAGAAACAATTGGTAACTGCACTTGGAGACTTGCCAAGACTAAGGCACTTTTACGGAAGGGAACAAGAACTTGACAATATGGTGAGTTTACTTGATGCTAGGGCAACAACATTGCTAATTCCTGGAATCGCAGGAATCGGGAAAACCACGATTGCTAGTAAGTTGATTGAGAGATTCATGCACCGTAGAAATCTATTGTATCACCGTTGCCAAGATTGGGAAGGTTCCCGTTCATTCTTTGATTCAGTTGCTGATTGGTTAGCCAATATAGGCGACCCAACTTTTGCTGATTATCTTGCTGCAACACCTGTTCCAAAACCGTCTGAAGCGGCTCGATTATTGGTGGATGCACTTGAAGGAACTGCGGCGCTAATAGTTATTGATGACTTCCACAAAATAGCCGACTCAACACTACATAAGACATTCCAAGCAATGTCCCTTGCCTTATTGGGTAGTGAAGAACAAATAGGACTGGTAATATTTTCACGCTCCTTCAAACCGGTTGTACCAACTAAGGACGCAGAAGGAAGAATTGCTAGTTTAGTTCTGCCATTAGATGGGTTAGATAGTGAGGCAGGAAGAAATCTATTGACTAGTTTTGAATCACTTGAGGACGAACAATGGTTACATATTCACGGATTGTCTAGGGGCCATCCATTGGTACTTGAATTGATTAATCGTGGAGCAAGTGCTGGAGCATTCCACGAAACATTAGAAAATTATGTATCAGTTGAAATTTTCTCCAAGTTAAGTGCTAGGCAAAAGCAAGTACTAACTTGTCTTGCAATTTTTAGAGAGCCAGTTAAATTAGAAGCCCTAGCAGCTCAAGGATTGGATACAGACGAATTGGATTCATTGGTTGAACAAGGTTTGGCCCGTGATGTAGATACAGAAACCTATGACTTGCACGATTTGATTAGAGAATTTTTGCTCCAGTCACTTGATGAGGGAACTAGAAAAGAAGTTCACAGTAAATGCAGTGATTGGTATAGATCTCTTAAAGCATCACCAGATGTGTCAATTGAATTGATTTTCCACCTAACTAAGTGTGATTGTGGAGAGGAAGCAGCGGATTTAGTTGTGGAGCAAGGTAGAGAGATTGTTAGTCAAGGCCACATGGAATTGCTTGGATTAATAGAATCGATTCCTGATGAAAATTTGAACATCGTAATCAAAACAAAATTGAATCAGTTACGGGGAGAAGTTCTAGTATTATTAGGACGCTTTGCGGAGGCAAAAGAGGTTCTGCAACAGACTATTTCTTTTGCTGAAACAGGCGGTTTGACAATAGTTGAGGCTGAAGTACTTTCGGCATTAGCCGATATTGCATTGAAACAAGGACATTCAGACAATGCCCTATCAATGCATAGAGATGCCCTTGAAAAATTCATTGAATTAGACGATGCCAAAGGAGCAGCACGTTCTTACAACAATATGGGATATCTGCTTAGAAGACGTAATGACAAATCTAAGGCGCTTGAGGCATATGGTGAAGTTGAAAAGATACTTTCGCAATCAGATTCACAAGAATTGCTTGGCAGCCAATTAATTTTGGCGAGAGCATTTTTGGAATTAGGTGAAATTGATAGAGCAAGGGATCATGCATTAACGGCATTTGAAAAGACTGATGGAATTGATAATGTCCAATTACATGCTAGAGCGCAAGCAGTTCTTGGACGCTATTATGCAAAAGTGGGTGATTCAGACGTAGCATTGCACCACTATTCATCAGCACTTGATACGATGGGAGATGCTGGAGATTTGATTTCATTGGTTGAAATTACTACATTGCTCGGAGAAGTGCTACAGGATGCGGGTCGTACTGAAGAAGCAATGGAACATTACCGTGAAGCACTTGTTTTGGCTGAAGCAAACGACTTACGAATGCAAATTGGCGAGTTACTATCACGCCTAGGTGGCGTGGCTACAGATAAACAAAGAAGAATGGAATATCTCCAAAGAGCATTATCTGTCTTTAGAGAACTTGGCGCAAAGTCAAGGATGCAAGAAGTCCAAACACAAGTTCACAGAGCAGTAATGTCAAGATGAACTGTAGTTCTAAGACTGTGGCCTATCAAGTTGAATCGTTGTGATTCCATTATTGTGGATCACCCAAACTTTGTTTGCACCACCGAGATAAATTTCACCTTCGTGAGTGCCACTCCCAGTACCCGAAATCAAAATAGTTGTATCTAGATTACCACCTTCATCAACCAAAGTAATTTCAGAATTGGTTAGAACCAATTTGAATCGTGATTCATCAGCTTCGGAACTTCGCCACTCAACAGATTCAGCATAACTTGCTCCATCTATTCGACTTGCCTCATCGGCTCTTTCAATAGCAGTAGCAATATCATCCATATTTGCTTCAATCGCATTTTCGTTCCATCTATCTCTTGTTGCAGTCTCGATATCCCAAGCCCAAACTGAAAACATAGTAAGCAATAATACTCCCAAAAGGAAAGTAAATACATAACCCAATTCTGTTGCAGCAGCATGTTCATTACTATGCAATTGATTTTCTTTCACTAAATCTCACCCCTAATATCAACGGTCAAGGATGACATCTGTAATGTAAATTGGATTGCATCGCCATTTGTGTGCCAAATAGATTCAGAGGTTCCGTAACTTGGATCTGGTACCCAGCCAACATAATCTGTTAGCAGATCTATTTTTCCGGGATAAATAGTCCAATCTTCACTTGATTCCAAACCATCTGCTGAATTAATTGCAATTGCCTCTCCGTATGGTGAAGACCAACCCCTACGAACTTCGTAGGCAGTAGTTGAGGCTAGTGATTGGCGATGCTCTAGTTCAATATCAAGAGTCAGTTTTCCACCGCCACTGAGGCTGTTTGAAGTTGGATGTAATGATGGAATAGTGGCAGCGAAACGTGGCCCAGGACCTCCTCTGTCTGATGGAGGAGTTACAACAAACGCATCAAATTCTGGATGGTTGGTAACAACTGCACCACCGCTATATGCTACTTCCATGCCCATGATAGATGATGAAAATTCGTATGTTAGCCTTGAAAGATGAAATGCCCAAACAGTTCCAATGGTTGAATAGGAATTAGCGCCTTCAACACCTAATACTGATATTGCCATACTAGCAGGATGTTCTCCATTCGCCCAACCTCGTTCCACGTCAATTTCTGAGCGACCAGAGAATGATTTCCAAGGCAAGGATGTTGTTATCCATCCACTTGCTTGAACATTTATTGCCACACACCTTTGCTCACCATCATGCATTGCTTGTATCAACCCGTTACTACCTGCTAAGTGATGAACTCTAATCGGGTTGCCATCGGCAATTATTTTGCTGGTCCCTTCACTTGTATTAATTGCAACATTTGGCGAATCACTGGTTAGTAATGCTGTATGATTCGCATTCATAGTGGCATTATAGTCAGTTTGGAAACCCTGTAATGACGAAATTAATTGATGTTGAATACTACTCTCAGATTGATGATGAAGGAACAAGTTTCCAGATGTCGCTCCTGTGTCATCTGAAGGAAGCAAGTTTACTGAACTGACATTTTGTTGCATTGTTGTGTTACTGGATGCAGACCATGAAACAAATATGTCAGAACTTGAATCAATGATAGGGGAATCATCTATTGATTCAGGTGGCCATGAAATAAACGATGTTGTTTGGGCAGAGACAGAAGTACCTCCTCCTTTCCATGTTATTGTCACAGGTTCATTTTGTGGATTAGTAATAGCCAATTCTCCACTCAATGCTGGCGTGTTAAATTCATGGCCAAGCAAAGCACCATTGGTGGATGGCCAAGAAGTACTTCCAATGCCGCCATCAACATTTGTACGCAATAATAAAAGCGAATTAGCACTAGTTGAAACATGAACGACTCCCGATGTTTGCAAATCAATGCTATGAGTTGATGCAACCGCGAGTCGAGAAGAACCACTAGGGATTGAGTAACTTGTCACAGTAGTTGCTTCGCCAGTAATCCTGACTTGATTAGCAATGTCGCTGACAATATGAATCTGTGATTGTCCAGCGGGTAATGGGATGGACCAAGAACGACCAGTTCTATCCACAGGAGATACATCATTGGCTGTGATTACTGTTGCACCACCATCGCCCACGGAATATAATACCACTAATTTGTGTGATGATTTGACAGTAAGTTCTCCAATATCTCTTAAATCTAATATTCGAGACTCATCAAGGGCCAATGAGATTTCTTGTTTCACACTATCTTGGTAAATATCAATATCGATTGGACCTAGCGGAATCGCCAATCCTGGTGCAGCAGCAAATTGTATTTCATCAACCCAACTTGGCACTGAATAGATGTAAGGGTTTAGGGGGCCAAGTCTGAGATCATCAATACAAATAGATTTCACTTCACTTTCGGAATGCCTGATTTCAATGGAATCATCAAAATCTAATGCACCTCTCATACGTAATGAATTATCGTCAAACCAAGTAGCAGAATACCACATTCCACCTCTGGTTTTATCCCACACGATATTTCCGTCAATTGGGATTAAATTAACTTCTGTCGAATCTCCTGGCATTCCCGATTCACTCAATTCAGCCGTTTGTTTTGCCATTAATGACATCTGAGATGACATGTCATGCCTTTCAACCGAACCTTGTAATTCTTCAATAACAGGGATCATGGAAATCATCATCATTCCAATAATTGATAGTACTCCCCCGAATAATAGTACAGTGGCAACAGCAGCACTAACAGCATCTTCATCCCTGACTAAATCATACTTCATCGTCCCACCTCAATTCTTTGTAGGTCAATTTCCAAGTTGATGATTGCACCTTGGCTTTCAATAGTTATTCCATCAGCACCACTTGCTCTTTGATAAGGTGCATATCCAGTGTATGTGTCAAGTGTGCCACTAGCTCGATTAATTTTGTAATCGGTTAACCAACTATCATGGTATTGTGGGGTGATGACATCATGCAAATTATTGTTGACGGTGAAACGAACATTGTATGCATCGCCAGTAAACAAAGTCAATGCTCCCAATGATTCAAAATTAATTGCCATGTTATTAGATGAGCCAAGACTTCCATTCCAGGTGACATCGGTTAGCAAAATTGAGAAACGGAATTGACCATTTGCGAGAGTATCAATTTCCATATTGGGTAAACGGGTTACATGCCATGGTTCATTTGGAAATTGTGAGGTCCTTGCATTATTCATTAGTGCAATCTGATGTTGACCTTCTCCGAAGGATGTAGTGATTGTTAAACCAGATAATGAAATCTCAAAGGATCTGTGAATTGGAGTATTATCCTCATCGTATACAGTAATCATCAACCAATGCTGCTTACTGATATTGTGAGTGATAACGACAGCTTCATGAGATGCTTGAAATGATTGTGTGAAACTAGAGTCTTCATTTTCAATTTTTACACTGCGAGCCGTTTCATTTGCCGCCAGTATAGAGATAGATGTAGTGTTTAGACTAATTATTTCAATACGTTCCGAGTTGACTAAATCAGCAGAAATTGACCATTTTTCGACATTTTCAACAGGCATTAGTATTGTTGATTTCAATGAATATGTATTGCGAATGCCTGTATTTTCTGGCGATGAACCGGCAACATCAAGCCTGTCATCAATTCTATCGGCAATGGAAACCGCGGACTTCCAATTTGTATTATCTTGGAAATCAACAAGATATGGATTGAGGAATACCCACACTCCACCCATTATTGTGATGACCATTGCCATCATCATAATGACTCCAAGAACTTCGCTCACTGCCCTTTCATCACCAGCAGATGAAGTGCGAAAACGAGTATCGGGTGACGACTTCACAAACAGCCCACGATGCTGACCCCATTTAGCACTTGACCTATTCACCCCCCATAGGGGGTGATTATTTGACTTTGAATTTCTATTCAACGATTTAATTCTGCAAGCATTTGTGTTTTTGCAGGAGCATCACTACCAATGAAATGAGTGATTTCAGGACCGTCTTGGGATGAGACATGAATATCTCCTCCGAATACTTCGTCAATATAGTATAATACAGTGGATTCAGCAAGATGTGGTTGATTATTTCTTTCACTCAAATGTGTCAGTGTAATACTTCTGGTTTTTTCAGTGCAAACCATCGATAAAAACTCGCCGGTTTGGTCATTTGAAAGGTGCCCACCTCTGCCACTAATTCTCTCCTTCAATGAGTAGGGATATGGGCCATTCATAAGTCGATTAGCGTCATAATTTGCCTCGACAGAAATATGCTGACAACCTCGTACATGTTGGACTAGTTCATCAGTCCATGAGCCTAGGTCGGTGATGATTGCGGCCCGCTCTCCTAAGTGGCTTATGACAAATGCTACATTGTCCGCTCCCGCATGAGGAACTGGTACTGCCAATAGCGACAAATCTGTACCTATTTTCATGATATCTAATGATTCAAAATATTGTGTTTTCATCGGGTCAAGGTCCAGTTCTTGGACGGTCCTCTCATTTGCTATTACAGGAATGTCCCACTTTTTTTGCGCTATACGTGCTCCACCCCCATGGTCACCATGATGATGTGAAATCACAATGCAATCAATTTCTTGCGGAGAAATACCAAGTAGGCCCAATCGTTTTTCCAACTGCGTACCACTAAATCCTTGATCAATTAACACCTTAGCATCTTCCGATTCCAATAGCGTGGAGTTTCCACGACTACCAGTTCCTAGATGAGTAATTGATAATGACATCTCAACCAAACATAGGCGGACGCGTACGGGCTTTCAACAAATCCCCTAAACACTGTCAAGGTTGTATGGTTTGAAATATAATCCAAGTTATCCACGCCCTAAAAAAATGGCATTATTGTTGATATATCTTTCATTATTTGCTGATATTTGTTGAAGTAATGTCCGAACAGTGCACCACCACCCTCATAAGTAGTGTTTAGAGGTTGACAGTTTAGCGAAGCGTATGCTTTGTATGGGTGAATAAATTGCGTCGCAGTCAAACAACATTACTCACAACATTGGCAGTGATAGCAAGTTTGCTATTTATGTCTCAATTTCCTGCAGTTTCCCCTGTTTCTAATATCCACCCAGATGATACAGAAGGAGCAAAACCTCCCGAGACTGATACAGATAAGGATGGAATACCAGATGTCCATGAAAATTTATTCGAGGAATGGATGAATTGGAGTACTACTGATGGCCGAGATGTGATTATTCCCGGCATGAATAAGGATAATGCTTCTGATGCATTAGTGGATTTTGATATGGATGGCCTAAATGCCACTGAAGAATATTGTTGGCCATATCCAGCAAACTGTACTGAACCTGGTTTTGCTCGTGGCCTAACCGGTACAATAGATGAGGATGGAGAGAGACAATATCTTGACCCACGTGTATCGGATACTGATGGAGACGGAATGCCAGATGGTTTTGAAGCATACATGTGTGCGAGAATTGGTGGTTTTGATTATTCTAATCTCCGATTTGATTGTTTTAGATTCGACCCTTTGAATTCATCAGATTTGACAGATGACCCAGATGAAGATGGTTTTGATGTCAATAGAGATGGTGAACTATCTATCTCTGAGAGATTTACATCATCTGAGGAATATCGATATGGGGCGCCTGCAAATTATACTGTTGAGCTTGATGGATTATGGTGCTCAGCAACTTTGCCTGAGGGCTCAATATTGAAGAGTTGGCCTTATTTGCCGTCTGGAAATAATGCAACATTCCAAAATCTATTAGCTGCATGTACTACTAATGCAACCAATGTTGTTGACGAAGATTTGTGGCTTGGCTCTGACCCACTATTGGAAGATTCAGACCGCTATCACTGGGATGGATTTTCCATTCGAAGACTATTTCCAAGTTATGGGGATGGAATGCCCGATGGATGGGAAGCACATTTCGGATTAGATCCATTGAACAGAACAGATGCACTGCTTGACCCGGATGGCGATGGTTGGGACTTCAATCGCGATGGAGTTGTATCGCCCGATGTTAGTCGCACGCGCACTGCGCTGAAAATTGGAGAAGAATTGTCGAACTTTGAAGAATACTTGATACATTTTGATGATGGCAATACTATTGCCCCTGGATTAAAAACTGCATTTTTAGGTGCACAAGATTCCACGTCTAATCAGTATCCTCTAAGTTTTTCAGCAATTGAAGATGAAATGAGTATTATTCATCATGACATTGTTGATTTAGATCAAAATAACAAGCAGATGTATGTGACTACTACATATGGAATTACTGTTCTTGATTTCGAGGAAAAAACAAGCCAAGACCAATGGATGCCTCAAGGGGTTGAATTATATGATTCAATTATCTTATCACAGGACTCAGTCGCATATGCAATGGCAATTGCTACATCTGTTGGCGTTGTAGTTGCACCTCTGCAAGCCGATGGAGGGTTGTCAGAATTGTCCTCATGGAATTGGGCCGAAATTGGCCAAATAAACTCCATTGAAGTGTTGAACATTGAAGGTAATAGTCAGCAATTATTGGCACTTGGTGATGCCGGTGCTGGCAATGTCCTAGAAATTGCTGGAGACTCTACTGTCGCGGCGATTCGTGACCTTGGAAATGGAATAAAGAGCGCATTATTTGAGGCGAATGCGAGCGTCACATCGATTGCTCACGGTTCTCCGAATGGTGGTGTATTGACTCTTTATATTGGAACCGACAGGGGATTATTAGTTTCTGAAACCGCCTCTGCAAGAGATGATTCTCCAGCGATATGGCGATTCTTTTTCACTCCTGAATCAACAGGTGTTCCTGCTATTGTCGATGAACTTAGAAGTCTACCACTAGGTGTCATCGGTAATCCGGCAGAGGTAAGAGATGTTGTTCTCGATGGCCCGAATGCAGCAAATTCTCAAGTGCTTTGGTTCGGAACTCCCGCGGGTTTACACCGAATTGATTTGTTAACAGATACCATTACTCATAGCGGCGAGTATCAGCATCCAGGAATAGATGGAATTGCGGTTAAAGAAACCAATGACATCCACTCAATATATCCTACTGGAGATGAAATTCTTATCGGTAGTGCTTGGGGTGTTTGGGCTCTTGCAGGTGATTATACTACTGTTTATGGAATTCAAGATCAAGAAAGAATTGCTGGTGAAATTGTTGCTATTGGCGTCTTAGATATTGATGGAAACAATACCATCTTTGGAGGTGCAAGCCCGGGTCAATTTGCTAATTTAGAACTGATTGACCCAGGAGCAAATGATTCAGATAACGATGGTATGCCCGATGGCTGGGAAATTGCACATGGCTTAGACCCTACAGACCCATGGGATGCACAATTAGATACTGATGGTGATGGATTAGACCTTACACAAGATGGATTTTTAGATCGTCTTTGGACCAATTTGGATGAATTCCGTTATGTGAAAACAACAGAAAAAGGTTTCAATTCCTCTAATCCACGAGTTGGAGATAGCGATGGAGATGGTCTGCCAGATGGTGCTGAGTACTTCGGATATTATTACGAACAAAGTAATCTATGGTGCCATTATTCTGTGCAAAGTGAGTATATTTGCGGAGATACCGCAGGATTGTCGGCAAATGCAACATATCTTAGTATGACAAGTTCCGATGCAAGTTCAGATCCAATGAATTGGGATTCCGATGATGATGGGATGCCTGACGGCTGGGAAATTGCCCATAGAAGATGGATTGGTTCATCATTTACTGGAGGAAATAACTGGACCTTAGACCCAATGCGAGCGGATGATGCTGAGTGGGATGCAGATGGAGATGGATTAGCAAATATTTGTGAATATCAATGGTCTCTAGTAAGAGGTGCAGCGATTGAGGGATTGCTATTAGAAACTCATGGAGAATCTTCTGAAGCTGCTGAGCAATGGTTCATTGCAGACCCTAACAATATTGATTCTGATGGCGACAGTCTTCCGGACGGATGGGAATCCAAAGGATCCTGTACATGGGATGCCTCACGTATCGGAATCAATCCACTCAATTCATCAGATATTCTAGAAAACCCTGATGGTGATGGCTTTGACATTAACCACGATGGAATCATACAGCAAAACGAAGCATTTGTTAATTGGCTTGAATTCCACACTCGAAACAATTTATTTGATGGAAACCAAACAATGGATGGAGTTACATTGCCAAATGGACTAACAACTGATTTGTTCCAACACATTGGTGATTTTGGAACCCCTGAGGCCAATTTTGGTGAAAGAGCAAGCGGAGCGATTACTGCCACTCAGAGTTCAATGATTTCTGGCGCATCAGATCCTCTCAGCGCAGACACCGATTCAGATGGTATGCCGGATGGTTGGGAAATATGGTATGCTCGTTGGGATATTTTGGCAGATGAATGGACTCTCAATCCACTTGATGCAGCCGATAGATGGCAGGATGCTGACGAAGATGGAATGACCAATTGGGAAGAGTATAATTCAGTCGCACCACAGTTATCGGAGACTAATGAAAACCGTACATCTCCTCAATGGTTTGTAACTACAGTTGGCAGTGCTTATGCTCTACAACAATGGCCTAGCATTCTCAATCCTGAATCATTTGGTAGTTTCTTAACTAGTGAACAAATCAATTTAACCGGATATACTGCTGATCCGAATAATATTGATACTGATGGCGATGGTATGCTGGATGGAGTAGAACTATTGTTCACTTCCTGGAATATTTCTGCACAAACATGGACACTAAATCCACTTGTTGCAGGAGATGGCAATTTTGATGGTGACGGAGATGGATTAATTGACAAGCAAGAGTTTGACTTGGTTAATTCTAATCCAGATAATGGGGGTAACCATCCGTTTGATGCACCGTTAATGCACCTTGATGGGGACCTAAATCAACCAACTGAAAAAGCACAAAGAGTATTCACAATTTTGATTACAAAGGAAACAAGAGGAAAGAGATTGCTTGATGATTTTAATGATTGGCAACAGGGTGAACCAGCAAATGCCTTCATCTCAATGCTGATGGGTATTACCGATCCTACTTTACCAGATACTGATGATGACGGAATGTTTGATGGATTTGAATATTGGTTTACAGAATGGGACTTGGAGCAAAACCGCTGGAGTATGAATCCTTTAATCGATAGCGATGTTAATTTGGATACTGATGATGATTCATTTGACTGTGATGGTGATGGAAATATTTCCACAGATGAGCGTTTTTCAAATTTGAGAGAATGGGAGTCAAGGACGTGGGGCAAGTACCTAAACAGAGATTCAGTTCCGGCTAATACTGGAATAATTGATTTCGGCGAAGATGCGATTTCTGCATATTCTGAAGAATTAGGTCTTTCACAATACCAAGCTCAACTTGCCTTGTACAATGATTTCGTGGAAAAGAACCAACAAAGCGCAGATAGAATGGCCAAATTGAATTCTATTGACTCAGATAATTTCAATCGTACGCTAATTGGTGTATCCGATCCAACACATTCAGATTCTGATGGAGATGGCATCCCAGATGGTTGGGAATATTGCTATGCTACATATGGGATGCCTGGTTTGAATACACAAAACCATTGGGCCAGTAATCCAATAAATCCTTGGGATGTTAATTACGATGGAGATAATGATGGATGGTATAACCGTACAGCTTTCGACACTCCAGCCGATCAAGGAAATTGGGATGATCGTGTATTCACTCCTTCCGGAGTAGTAGTTCAGGCGGGAATTGGAGATTTGCCTTTTACTAATTGGATGGAATGGGACAATGCCACTCGACCAGATCAAAATGATAGTGATGAAGACAGTGTCACTTACATTACTACAGTTGTTAATGGCATAGTTACTTCACACATACAAGATTTCAATCTTTCAGATGGTCGTGAAGTTTTCAAATACGGTACGAATCCAAGTGATAATGACAGCGATGGAGACATGCTACCGGACTGGTATGAATACGAGAAAGGATGGAACGAAGACAACGATAATTATAGCACATATATGCAAATTGAGGTAGTTTGGATTGATGCTGCCACAGGTGGTACTTGTGATACTTCTACAATGTCATGTTTGCCACTTTCTCAACAAGGTGCAAATGGAACATTGGGTCGGCCAGATTTGGCCTTCACTTGGTTCACATTGGACCCGACAGATTCTGTAGATGCTAATTACGACCCTGATATGGATGGGAATTGGGATTGTAGTGGTGCTGGTTGTAATTATGAACCATATACTAATTTCCAAGAATTCTATGCAATTACAGATAAAGATTTGACAAGTCCAAACGCCGTACGCTTAAGCGGAATGGTCTATCAAGGTGCACCGGTCACTGAATGGTGGCAATTACGTGGAGCATTGCTTCATATTGGGTTATTTGATGAGTCAACAGGCAATTATTTAAAAATGGATAAATCCTTTGGAGGAGATATTAGATATGCATATGTTGTAGATGATAAAGACACAAATTTCCTTCTATTAGATTCGTCAGATGATGAAATTATTCTAGCAGGTAACCGTACAGACCAATGGGATATCTATTATGCAGGTTCACCAAATACTGCTCCGGTAAGGAGTGTAGGGGAGCATGAATTGGGCTGGTATTATCTTGATTTAGATAATGACCATATTGCAGAGGGAAGCGACCCTATGAATTGGGATACAGATGGAGATTGGATGGTTGATTGGTTTGAAGTCCATGATGATGAAGATGACGGAATAAGGGGCGATTCTTCACCAATCCGTTATGATTCTCGCCAAACCGCTTGAATTGTGTCGTTTTTGAAACTATTTTTAGTCGAATAGTGTCCTCTAGATACAATATTTTGAATTGTCCTGTAGGGGTTTAATTCAAAGGCTCAAGCGGCTGTGGAGAGTTTAGTGAGTCATATGTCAGCAACATCATCTTCCCGTCGCGGAATCATGTTCCTCTTATTTGCAATTCTCATATTATCTCCGATGACCCCTCTTGCGGATGTTGTTGTAGGTGATGTTGAAGCATCAGGAGTTGCTCGGCACGTATACGAATTCAGCGATGGTTCTACCGAATACATCGCACTTTTCCAGGGTGCTAATCCTGACACTGGTGCACAAATTAGCTTGCCAAAGGGTGCTATGGTGACCGATGTTTCAATGACACTTTCCGGTGCAAGTGCTACTGGATGGAGTCAAAAAATATCCGATGATAGGGCAGAATGGATTAGAGGTACTGATTCGATGACGGATTCGCGAAGTGGCGATCTTTCACTTGCACTGTCATCTCCTGAAAGAGAATTCTTCCCTCATGGTTTTGATGAGTCTGTAAATCCTAATTCTGATGCATGGCTAGATAATGGTTCATATTCACTACGCCAACCACATACTTCTAATTCGACTGAGTCGCGATTTTCAAGTCAAGTAAGTAAGACCTCCTCCAGTTTGATGGCTCAGGGCCAGGGAGCGGTATTGAAGCACCACGATTGGCTCTTTTTATCGACTTGGACCTCTTCAAAATTCAGTAATGTAGTTCAAAAATTATACCCAAATAATGCTAGCCGTCATTCGACAATAACTTTGGATAAAGCGCAATGTACTCTCCCACAAAAACATAGTTCCACATACTATGGTCAGTATGGATTTAGGGATTGGACAATCACTGATGACGAAAGATTGTTTGGTATTCTTTCTGGCTACAAATACACCTACTCCTCAAGCGCACCTACTCAATATCACAGGGTTGTTGAAATGGATATTTCGCGAGATGATGTATGGACCTGTATTGATTCCTATGATGTATCACCGCAATATGGAGATTACACTGGGATTGCATATGATAGAGAATTAGATTTAGTGTGGATTGTTCACAACTCACAGAGAAGAATCGTTCCATACACATTCGATGGAAATTCTCCGGGCCAATATACAAGAGGACAAGAAAGTTATTCCTACTCAACTTCAAGTGGTTCAACTTGGGAATGTGGTACTACTGGGCAAATTGTTAGAGGATTGGAAGTAAATGAAACGACTTTCTTTATGAGATGCCAAAAGGGTACAGTATACAATGACAAAGATCAACTTGAAGCTTGGGCAATATCCGGTCAATCTTCATCTCTTGTTCCTCAAGCAGGAATAAAACAAGTTTCAGTACTTGGTTATGGTTTACAATTTGATGGCGAGAGGTTCATCACTGTTGATAGTGGATATTCCACATGGAGCAGTAATACTCTATATTATCGCGAATATGGAACAAGTTGGCAATATGAAACAACGCCCGCACCTGGAACTACAACATGGTATGGTCCAGTTACAAATAGTACAGAAGATGTAGTTGCTGCAAATATGGTTACATATTCATCAGCAGCATCTATCGGTGATCGTGTCGATTATTGGATCTCTGCGGATAATGGAACTCATTGGCAGCAAGTTGAATCAAATGAAACAATTCATTTTGAATTCCCTGGAAAAGAATTAGTTTGGAAGGCTCAACTAATTGGCTCAACAGCAGTCTCTTGGTGGGTTGATTTAGAATATTCAACCTCATACTCTTCCACAGGTACTTGGACTTCTCCATATTACCCAACGGGTACAAAGGTCGGTAAAGTCAGACCAGAATGGGTTTCCGATGAACCGAGTGGGTCGGTCGTACAAGTGATGGTGTCAAACGATAACGGGACCACATGGTTACCAACTAACAATGGCCAAGAAACCAGTTTTTCCACAGATGGTGCTGGCGATATACTACGCTATTCAATTGACATTACGACGACAGATGTCACTAAGACACCTCTCATTGATTCCTTTGTATTAAATTACGAAGAAGGATATCCGGACCGACCTAAGTTGGATATCGGTAATGATGGTCAATGGGATTGGGATTCATTGCAATTCCTTAATGAATCATCAGTAGAAGCAAGTGATGATTCTATAATTGGTGTAGATGTAAAATATTCACCTACAATGATACAAGCATTCAATGATGCTATTCCCGAAAATGGTTTTGGAGATGTATTAGTGACACTAGGGGTAAAGGCTGCATCATCTGGTCGAATCAAGATTTCAAACATTGATATTTCATACAAAATGCAAACACGAGCAATTGATGCAAGCCTAGAAGGTGGCCAAGCCTCACCTGATGGTGTATTCCGTAATCTAATTGTCAGAGTTGCTAATGGTGATGATGTAGACCGAGTAACAAAAACTGTCGTCGCACTTGAACATTCATATGGTGACAACCCTAAATTTTCTTGGGTTAGAGGAGATAGTTGTTCAACTATTAATGATGCAGGGGGTATCGTTCAATTTGATACTGCAAATTGCACATCTATGACGGATTCTAGCGGTATTTTGACAATCAGAATGCCAATGAAGGTCAACTGGACATGGGATGATGAAAACAAAGCGCAAGCATATGTTACAGTCGAAGATGATTTAGGAGTGGCAGTTAATTCGTGGGAAACTGAGTCACTTGATCTAAATGTTGAAAATGATATTCAACTTGATGGGCTAAGAGTTTGGGAAGAAACTGGAAGAGAATTGTATGTACTTGATTGGGTGCGTGGAGGATTCAACTTGTCCTTTAGCGGACAAATACACTTTGAAGGCTCACAATTAAGCCCGGAGGCAGGTAATTTCAAGTTGAGATTACTTGGACAAAATGTCACACATGACGGTGTTCCAATCGGTGCAACAGTTCTGTTGGCAGAGGAGGCTAATCCCGCATTTGGAGAATATAATATCACATTCCAATCACCTATGGAATCCTCTCCAGGAGGAATGGTATTCTATATGCAGGCAGTTGACATGGCAAATGGTTCAACATTTGTTAATCCAGATTATAATACTATGAGATTAGTTCTAGATGGTAATTCTCCTCTATTGCTTTCAGTGACTCCAGTTGATGGAGTTGAACGTCATGCTGCTCCTTCAGGGAGTGGTCAACCAGTTGATGTATTTATTCAAGATTCGGTGGACCCACCAACACAAATAACTTTGAATTATTGGATTGGGTGCAGAGCAAGTGAAGCAATTGGCTGCACAGACTACAATTTTGATGGACTGCCTAATGCTGATGAATATGAACTCAAGACTCTCTCTTCACCAGAAACAAGAGTAGGTGGATTGAATATCTTCCAAGGTTCAATCGATGATTCAATGTTACAACATGGTCAATATGTTTCTTTCTTCGTAACAGGAAAAGATGCTCAAAATAATGCAGTTGCTATGGGTGGCGGACCTGTCTGTCCTGATTCTTCAAATCCTTGTGGATATGCACCGGGAGAAGAAGTTCCAGATTGGTCAAATGATTTGTCGACTTACCAAATTAGAGAAGAATTTGAACCAGAATTAGATCTGAGCAACTCAACAATAATCGGCCATGATGACCAAGACCCATTGCACCCAGGTATTGCATATACTGCTCAAATTGTATTGAGCGACAGAAATGGCTGGAGAGATATTCAAACAGTAACATTAGCATTAGGAGGAGATTTCTCCGATGATGACAATTCAATTTTCATCACTCTTCATGATGATGGAACAGGTAATCCAATGGCCTTAATGGAATCCGGTTCAGATAATATTGCAGTTTCAAACCTATATTCATCTGTTGAATTAAATGAAGACAATGAATCCATAATCATTATCAAGGCAAGATTCCAACTAACTTGGACTTTCCCTGAGATATTTGATACAAATGGAATATCAAAATTCATCCCTAAGATATTAGTTACAGATTTGCCATGTAATGACGGTGAAATAACTCCTTGTTTCGAAACGGAAGCAGGTCTTGGTAATGACTGGTGGAGTTTAGACAATGATTTCCGCTTTGACACAATGGAAGGGCATATTCGTGCTATAGAGTTGAGAGATAGTACGAACCACTACAACACAGCACTTGACGAGACACTTATTGGTGCAGGCCAAGCATTGAGAGTCAGCGGTCGCGTATTGTTTTCAGAAGACGAAATGGCAGCACCAGCAGGAGCATTTGATGTTGTCTTTGGTGATTATGACTTTGAATGGAGAACATCTACAAGAATTGATGGTGAATTTAGTTTGGACTTACTTATTCCAGCAGTCCGTTCTGGACATTTGGACCTTAGATTGAAACTGGATGATTTACCTGGACTTGCATTTGACGAGACCCACTTTGTGCCTCGTGTTAGACTTGCAGTTGATAGTAGTAGGCCTACAATATCATCAATTTCATTAGATGATGTTTCATCTGGAGGAGAACTTTCCATAGGCGAGTGTGGAAATCTACAAGTTCTGTTAGAAACTATTGATGACCATGGTTTCAATTTGAATGAGCCAGCAGTACTGCATTATAGAGTAAGAGCTGGTGAGGCTGAAATTTCTCGAGGAAGTTTACCTCTTCCCGACACTACTCCTTTCGGAGAACAATTCTTCTGGACCGGATACCTTGACTTAACCGATTCAGGTGCAACCATGTTGTTGCCTTCTTATGTTGTTGATGTATGGATTTCAGGTTCTGATGAATCCGGCAATCCGTTTGATAATTACCAAAATTCTCTAGAGCAACCATTTGCATCGTGGCCACTCGCATTATTAGGTCCAAGTTTCGATTTGAATTCAGAAGATACTTCACTCATTTGGGATGAACCTAGTCCAATCACAGAACAACAAGTAAACATGATTGTCAATGCCAAAAATAATGGTGGCAAAGGTGATGTCGCATTCGTTTTACAACGTCTAATAGTTGGTGGGAACTGGGCAGAAATTAGCAAGGTTTCACTAGAAGCAGCCGCAGGTGCAGAGATTCAAGCCTCGTTATCGGCAATAGCAGATGTTGATGCAGGTGAACAAATAGAGTATCGAGTACTCGTATTGGTTGATGGAGTTGAAATGGATAGAAAAACCGTAGATCCGCTTATCATAAAACACCAAACATCTCGCGATGGAGATGCTCTAAAGGAGCAGGCAAGTGAAGGACAATTCACAATTACCTTATTCATCATCGCAATGCTATCAATTGCATTTGGAGTCTACACAATGGTCATGAGTAGAAGATTGTTGAAAGGCGAAGAAATAGATGAAAGTGACCAAACCGCTGAAGTTTTAGCCGACATTGACGCAAAGAAACTTCCTGTTATTGATATGAATTTGCCACCTCCGCCAGGTTTGGTTATGCCTCCACCTACAGGATTAATCATGCCTCCACCAAATGCCTCATTGGCAATACCTGCACCACCTGTGGCAGAACCTAAGGCCGAAGATAACACAAAAGATGGAGCTGATGACTCTAGGGGCGAACCTCCAATTCCTCCAAGCGGGCTACCGGATGGTTGGTCACAAGACCAGTGGAATCATTTCGGTTGGCAATATCTTGATGCCCTAAATAGTTGAATAGAAACTCATTCGTACCGGATGTATTGACATGGCTGAAGAAGAAATAGAACATGCCCTTCAGGGAATGGTAACTCTTCAAGAGCGAATGGTACACTTAATTCAGCAATTGAGCATGCCATTGGTGGAAGTGAGCATGGTGATTTCAAAACAGATCTCATCATTGATGAAATCATTAAATGAGCACATTGAACTGAGTGGTGAATCATTTCCAACCAATATTACACAGACTTGGGAAGTAATTGATGATGGCACAACAGATGGGGGCTCCAAATCATCATTTGAACTTGATAAGGTGATGTCAATAGTTGATGAACAAAGAATGGATATCCTTGATACTTTGATTAGAGTCACTTTGATTGAGACTGATTCAACTCTTGCTGACGCATTACTAGCACTACGTCCATGGGAACATATTGCACGAACTCAATTATCAAAGGCCAATGGTCCGGGACAACTATTTTCACCGATTGAACTCCCTGAAGATTGGTAAACTAAAATGCATGACTTTGAAATGTAAGGAAGTAGGCGATTAGTTATGCACAGCAGACCCCTCATCGTGTTGCTGAGCATTTTATTGTTCACTCCTGTTCTTTCAGGATGTATTGGAGATGAGATCTTAGATGATGTTATTCCTCAGTTAAAGGGTATTCCCGGTAGTTTAACGATGGCATGTTTGACAGATTCACACGACAAAATGGTTCTAGAAATTGACTATGAAGCAGGTTACAAGCCTGAAACCTCCAGTACTGACTTAT
>Ga0206679_10000307_pt1 | contig 40655 bp, 38 predicted proteins | sample M110012015metaG_FD_155464 | JGI IMG/M metagenome (GOLD analysis project Ga0206679, IMG submission 155464) | Ammonia-oxidizing marine archaeal communities from Monterey Bay, California, United States - M1 100m 12015 | ecosystem: Environmental > Aquatic > Marine > Intertidal zone | place: USA... | reverse complement strand
TGTCTCTATTTCACCAGACTCCCTTTGGAAGTATTCAGCCGATCAATGGCAAATCCTTCTGCCAGTAAGCAACTTCCAATAAATAAAAACAGACCACCTCGAAAGAATGAAGAACAGCCAGCAGCAAATAGAGCATTACCAGAAGCGGACAAAACATTACCAGAACATAAAGGACAAGCAGCACCCCTGGTTGCTGACCCCATCGCATTAACAACCCCTATCTGTATTACATCCGCCGGTCGTATCTATATGTGCAATGCCGCAGCCTGTGCAGCAGGCATTGAAACTGGCAGCATTGTCAGCAGCGCCTATGCTATTAGCAATAACTTAAAATGTATTGACCGAAATGAAGAAAAAGAAACTCGGGCATTACGACAACTTGCCCATTGGGCTTATCAATTTACCCCTAATGTTGCAGTAAGAGAACCTCACTGCCTGCTACTTGATATCACTGGATGCCTTACTCTATTTACCGGGCTGGCCAATCTGAAGAAACAGATTATTAAAACCTTATCCCCACTTGGATACAGTGCAGTAATAGGCATCAACCTAACGCCACTGGCAGCCCTAATGAGTGCAGAGGCCGGCATTAAAGATAATGTAGAGAAGCCCCCGGTCGAAGTCCTCAGCCAAGTCAGCATTGACTATTTACGCATTGCGCCCAAAGTTATCGGTCGACTGCAAAGGATGGGTATACAAACCCTGGAGGCGCTCTTCAAATTACCCTCCGCAGGATTAAACCGGCGTTTTGGCAGTGACCTAAACAGCTACTTATCAAAACTGAAAGGTTTAATACCCGACCCCCAGACATTTGTTCCTCAAAAAGATTCATTTCACTCCGAATTAAACTTTATGGCCGATATCAGCAATCTACAATCACTGCTCTTCCCAATGAAGCGCCTCATCGGTGAATTCTGTGGATTTATGCAAAATCGGCAATTACACGCTCATAACTTCAGCATAGAACTCACCCATCGAAGCCATCCGGCAAAAGAGATCACGGTAAAACTGGCAAAGCCAGATAATGATCAGAATATGTTTCTAGCCTTGGCCCAGCTACAGCTAGATAGAATCCTCGATATGCCAGAAGTCGACAGCCTGGCACTAAGATCAACTCAATTCTGTCCTGCTAAAACCAGCACAGCCCCGTTGTTTCCGGAAGACCCTGGATGCACCTTTGAAGCCAGGGAACAGGATAAAAATTCAGCTTATCTGCTCAACATCCTGACTGCCCGACTTGGGACTGATGCTTGTTTCTGCCTGGCACTGGGCAATGATCACAGACCAGAAAAAAACTGGCAAGCAATCCGCGTAAAAGGCACCCCAAATCAAACTATAAACCAGAACCTTATCGCAGTCAGGCCGTTGTTTCTGCTCAACCAACCTAAAAAACTACATCGTCATACCGCACTGAGCAGTTTAAAGTTAATACAAGGTCCGGAGAGGATCTGTTTTGGCTGGTGGGACGAAAATGGTTTCAGCAGGGATTACTATATCTGCCAGCACAGCAATGGTGCTATTTACTGGGTTTTCTACCAGGATTATGACTCCGAATGGTATCTGCACGGATTATTTTCATAACCCTGCTGACAATTGGAAGCAGATCATGGACAATAATAACCACTACTAACGGGGGCCTTCACAATGTCAGATATATACGCAATTGAAGTAGAAACCATCACCGGTGAAACCATCTCTTTATCGGAATTTAAAGACCAGGCCCTGCTGATCGTAAATCTAGCCAGTCAATGAGGCATGACATCACAGTACGCAGGTCTGCGTACATTGCATGAGGAAAATGACAGTCTCCAGGTATTGGGGTTTCCCTGTAATCAATTTGGAGCCCAGGAACCCGGCAGCAATTCAGAAATTCTTGAATTTGCCCGATCAAAATACGACGTTACCTTCCCCATGTTTGCGAAAACAGACGTAAATGGTGACCATGAGAACCCGCTGTTCAGCCTGCTCAAACAGCAACAGCCTGGCGATATCGGCTGGAATTTTACTAAATTTCTGGTCAATCGTAAGGGCGATGTAGTGGCACGTTTTGATCCTCGCACTTCTCCGGAGGAGATTGCAGAGAAGCTGCCAGGGCTGCTTTAATTCGCTCCTTCCAGAATATTAATAACCTGTTCCCGAATACCGGTAACTTGTACCTGACTATACATCAGTATTCCCCGGATTAATCAGGCAGCACCAGACTCCCTCTCGCAGGAAAACAGAATGACCCTGTGGCTGCCCAAACAAAAGAAACCATGACTGAACAAACCTGGGCCCAACAACGACGACAATTCGACGATATGATTACGTTGTACGGTCGCAAAACAACCCTGGAAGTACTCAAAGATACAGACTTAAAGGTATTTCGCCTGCATCTGGCCACGAGTAATAAATCATCCTCAGTAATCTCGGAAATAAAACATTTAGCTGCTGCCAGAAATATTGAATTACGGATGCACAGTAAACACAACTTATCGCATATTTCCAAAAATTCCCGTCAGGACCAAGGGGTAGCAATTGACCTGGTCGCACCGCATTACCACGACCTGGAACAGTTAATTACATCTGAACCTAAGCCAGGTGCAGAATTCATTATGATCGATCGGGTCACCAATCCGCAGAACCTCGGTATGATTATAAGAAGTGTAGCCGCCTCCCCCATGGCTGGACTGATATTACCTTCCCAGGGCTGTGCTGCGATCGACCCTCTGGTCTATAAAGCCAGCGCCGGATGCCTGTTGAAAACCACCATCTACCGATGCTTGACCAGCCTGGATGGTGCCCTGGCTCTGCAACGGAAAGGATATCAGCTCATAGGGCTTAGCTCTGATGGCGAATTACGCTTAGCTGACCTCAATAATGACACCCCGAAAATCTTAATTCTGGGAAATGAAACCGAGGGCCTTGCTACAGAATTACGCCGAGCCTGCGATCATTTACTGGGGATACCCATGGCAAATGCTGTGGATTCACTCAATGTTGCAGTAACGGCGGGTATTATATCCTTTCACGGCAGCCTCTAACCTACCTTTAAGGCCTATTTCACTGGTATCTCTTGCCAATTTCTATTATTGTTGCCGCATCATTGATACAGCCCCAATTATGAAAGCTACTTTTACCGCAATCATCGTACTTTGGTCGATCCTGGGCTTAACCGGCTGTGGAAGTGATCCAGGGTTTGATAAGGATGCCCCTGCCCCATCCGGCATTATCCGCGTTGTTAATGCCGTCACTGACTCATCGCTGCTGGTTGCCGAATATGGTAACCAATCCCTGGGCCAAATAAACTACGGGGAGGTAGGATCGGTCACCAGGGTCATTCCTGGAATTGCCCGAGAGACCACTATCAGTTTTATTGAGCAGAACGAGCTAACTGCGCTGATCTCTATTGACTTACTGGTACCCCAGAATGAAGCCATCACACTAGTGGTAGTTGGCACCATGGCAGCCCCTGAAATCATCTTGGTTAATCAGAAACTCGAAGAATTTCCTGAAGATTCAAACGAAGCTGAGTTTGCTTTTATTCACGCTGCAACCATGGCACCTGACGAGCTCGAACTGAGTCTCAGCAGCAATCAAACTGGAACAGAAACGATTGTCAACGTAGCTAAGTACACCAGTTCTCCCTATGTGGCAGTGGAGACTTCAGAGACCTTCATTGTCACCTTCTCATTCAGTGTAGCCGTAACTGATTTCACGGATGAGGATATTGTCGTATCAAATGGCACATTGGACAGCATCAGCAGCAGCGATGGTGGCCTGACCTATACCGCAACCTATACCCCCTTAGAGGATTTCAGTGGCAACACCAGTATTACGGTAGCTAATGACACTTACATGGATAACGAAGGCAACCTCGGTGTCGGCGAGACACTGACGGCCCAGGCTAATAGTGACACGCCGAGATTAGCAATCACTGCCAGCGGCGCTGACCTTGCGGCTGGCGAAACCTCGGCTATCACCTTCACATTCAGCGAAACTGTGTCGGGCTTTACCGATGATGATATCGCGGTGTCTGGCGGCACACTTGATGCAATTACAACCGCTGATGAAGGTCGGAGTTATACGGCCACTTTCTCACCAACAGCGGAATTCGATGGAAATAGAGCGATTACAGTTGCAAATGACACCTTTACGGATAGCGATGATAATAACGGTACCGGAGACTTTCTGGCGTTCCAGTCGAGCCTCGACACACCCACCCTGACAATCGGCTCATCAACCAATAATCCATACAACCTTTCGGCCTCAAATACTGGCGCAATGGAAACCCTCTGGCAATCCGGAACATTCCAAGTTACGCCTCAAAGTCGCTCTCTGATTATATTTCTTGATCATTATGGACCGGATGTGGGGAAGATGAGAGCCTTGCTAATCAACTCAGCCGGTATGCTTAGCTTTCCTGAAGAAAATCTACAAGCTGGATTACGATTGATTAACCTGATCCCTGACCAAACAGCCGTGGACATCTATTTAGATGAGCAGTTACTTGCCGAAGACTTGCTGTTCACCGATCAAACGGCTTATCTGCCCACTGAAGCCAATGAATACCCAGTAAAAATAACTGTGGCAGACGACCCGGAGAATATCCTGCTGGAAGATTCTGTCTTTATTTATAGTGGCGAATATCATTCTCTTTATGTCACAGGGCTTGCAGATGCAATCAACCCGATTCTGCTAACAGAGAATTACCGTATCATGAGTAACCAGGCGCAACTCAGCATCATTCAAAGTGCCCCGTCGACTGAGCTACTAGATGTGTATTTGGTTAAACAGGGAGAATCCATTTCTGATGCAAATCCAAACGGGAACAATATCACCCCGCTTACGATAGCCAGGCTAACCCTGGAACCTGAGTCCTATGACATCACCTTGACAGAATCAGAAGACAAAACGATCCTGGCTGGCCCGGAATCAGCACTACTTGAAGCGGGTCATATTTATCGCTTGCTAATCCGCGATCCCCCAGCCGGTGGGTCGCCACCGGTAATTGTCATTGACGAAGACCTACCAGAGTGATTCAGCTAAAGGCTTAGTTAATCCAGCAGTTGAAGATTTAATCTATTCGCTGCCACCAGGGCGAGCGACTCTATAAACGTCGGCTTCCATCAAGACTGTTCACGGATGTAGCAACACTTTGTAAATCGCAGGGTCTTTGGCAGATTGAAAAGCCTTATCACAAGCTTCGTACTCCAAAGCCTGGATTATAGGCTCCTTAAAATGACCATCCGCCAGCCAATCAATGGCTCGCTGCATCGGACCACAGCGCGAACCCAAAACGTTTATTTCGTTTACCATCACTGCACTAAGATCAAACTCACTTGAATCAGGGAAAGTACTCTTCAGGATCAAGGTCCCTCTGGGTTGCAGGCTTTTCAGCGCCGTAGCAAATCCAGCCCGGCTAGCTGAGCATTCAACCGCCATGGGAAACAGCATATTGACCGGGTCTTTTATAACCTGAATACGTCGATCCTGGATGTGCTGGGCTCGAACCGGATTCCTCACCAGCAAGCTGACTTCAGTCCCTGCCGATGACAGGACATGGGCGACAAGCAAACCCAACCGCCCCGAACCGACCACCAGGACGCGGTCAGGGGGTTTATTTTCCAGTTGCTCTAGTATTTCAAATGCGGCAGCAGTCGGCTCAACCAAGACTGCCAGGGCATCAGGTAGCTCATCAGGAACGGTCAGAAGGTTACTTTCCGGAATAGCCAGGTACTCTGCAAATGCGCCAGGCCGATTTTTAATTCCTATCACCGTTCTATCAGGACAATGTCGATGTAAACCCTGCTGGCACTGCTGGCACTGCCCACAACCCAGATTTATATCAGCGACGACTCGCTGGCCCTGGCGCGGCCCGGTCACTATCCTGCCAACAAATTCATGGCCAGGAACGCCCTTAAACTGGTAATAACCTTTCTGTAATTCCATATCGGTGCCACAGATACCCGAATATTTTACTTTTACCAATACCTCACCCGGGGCACATACGGGCACAGCCAGATCATCACGATATCCAAGCTGACCTTCTTCTAACCAGATCCCTTTCATTTACAATCGTTCCCCTGTTAACCGACTTATTTGTCACTCGACTACCTGAACCTGCTGATTTAAAAATAATACCTCGAGTTTCCATTAGCCTCAGGTTGGTTTATTCTCAATACCATACCCTAATGAGTCTACCTAAATGAATGCTCCTATTGCACCACAACACTGGACAGTCAAACGATTATCGGGGTCGCTGGGGGCAGAAGTAAGCGGCTTTAAAATTGCAGACTTGTCTGAACAGGACATTTCAAACATCAAAGCACTGCTGACACAGCATCAGGTGCTGTTTTTCCCTGGGCAACATCCATCAACCCACGAGCATGTCTCATTCGGCGAACGCTTTGGACCATTGGAGGGACATCCCAACCTGAAGAGCGAAGCAGATACCCATCCCAAGATATTCAAGTTAGTAGCCAGTCATGGTGGTATAGCCGATGAGTGGCACACAGACATCACCTTCCAGAAACAACCCGCTGTAATGTCTGTGCTGCATATGGTCACTTGCCCTGATATTGGCGGGGATACTATGTGGACTAATCTATACCAGGCCTACAACGAACTCTCTGAGCCCATGCAGGAACTCTGCCTCGGTTTGACTGCACTACATGATGCCCATCCCCACAATCACCCTGAACAGATGGCAATCCACCCTGTGGTTCGGCTGCATCCAGAAACGGAACGTCCGGCACTTTATGTGAACGAGCATTTCACTCGACGGATCGTAGAATTAAATGCTACCGAGAGCGAGGTATTGTTAGGCTATCTGACAAAATGGGTATCCAGCCCGCGATTTACTATCCGCTACCAATGGCAAGCTGGCACCGTCTGCATATGGGATAACCGATGCACCCAGCATTTTGTTATCAACGACTTCCAAGGAGAAAGAGTCATCGAAAGGGTGACGGTAATGGGAGATCAGGTAGAAGCAGCCAGAGCATCTCCCTGGCAACCTTATGTTCGTTCCGGTCCACTTTCAGCCAAAAGCCGACATGACCGACAACTATTCAATTTTTTAACCAACGGCAGTTGAAGCTATGGTTACAGCGATCTGCCAAATCGAATAAAAGTGTTACCAGCGAGAAGAACTCTGAAACCAGTGCGTTGATAAAAACCAATCGCATTGGTATTACGTTTACTCACTTCAAGGTGAACGCCTGCAACCCCCATTTCTTTCAATTCCTCGCATAACAGATTAATTAAAATTTTGCCCCAGCCTTGCTTTTGACCTTCGGGAAGAAGATCAATATGTAAATGCGCGGGATAATCCTTAATCCCACTGGGGGGGTGATAACCGTCGTGCAACAAAGAAATCATTTGCTGAGTCCACGATCCATTTTTACCTTTGCGCGGGTAAAGTTGCCGGAGTGATGTCCACCACTTCCTGTCTGCCCAGGTAGCAAATGCATCCGAGTCACTCGTGCCAAGAATATACCCCACCGGTATAGTCTGCCTGACCAATAACCAACAGAGATCTGGTTCAAAGTGGACATAGGGTGCCGCGTAATAATGTCCAAGCAGTTTTTCCTCAACCAGGCCTGTCGCGTCCCTTCCAGCATCGCCGGTTTTCAAGCAGATGCTGTAAAGAAATGGCAGGTCATCCGGTTCATATGGCCTAACCGAAAAGCCGTGGTTATCTTCAAGGTTTCTAATTGTTAGAAGCTCACTTATGATTGGCTCTCTATATTAACCGATAAGAGATAAATAGCAGTGGCTTCACCATTAGACAATATTACCGTAATTGAAATAGACAACTGGATGGCTGCACCAAGTGCAGGGGCCATTCTTGCAGACATGGGTGCCCGGGTGATCAAAATAGAACCCCCGGTCGGAGATCCTATGAGAGATATGGGCAGAACGCCAAAGGTTGACTCATCGGTTCGTGAAATTGACTTACAATTTGATGTCGATAACCGAGGCAAGGAGTCTCTGGTAGTTGATCTAAGCCAACCCTCTGGTATCGAAATTGTTCATAAACTCTGTCAAACCGCAGATATTTTTATGTGTAACCTACTGCTGGAGAGACAACAGAAATACCGCCTGGACCCTGCTGTACTATTTGCTATTAATCCCAAATTGGTGCATGCCACACTGACCGGCTTCGGAACCACTGGCCCAGATGCCTGGCGTCCAGGATACGATGTAACCGCTTTTTTCGGACGCTCAGGATTATATGATGCCATGCGAGAAGGCGATGATGGCGATGTTCCCCAGGCCAGACCAGCTCAGGGCGACCATACTACCGGACTGGCCCTGGTGGCCGGAATATTGGCTGCGCTCAGGCAGGCTGAAGCAACTGGAAAGGCGCAGACCATAGAAACCTCTCTATATGAAACGGCAGTATGGACCCAGGCAAGCGATTACGCTACCACAGCAAATGACCTTGCGCCTGTCCGGAGAAGAGCCAGGCGAAATTTATTAACGCCAACTGCTAACCGTTACCCTTGCGGAGATGGCAAATGGGTGGTTTTCAATATGCCGGGGCCAGAACAATGGCCCGCTTTCTGCCAGGCTCTGGGTCTCAGCCACTGGCTTGAAGAAGACAAGTATGCCACTGGCAAGGGGCGTTATGACCACATGCCGGAGCTCACCGATGGTGTCGATCAAGCCCTTGCCAAACGTAGCCGTGATGAGTGGGGGCCAATATTTGACGATGCTGGACTGATCTGGGGACCGGTACTGGGCTTGCACGAGGTGCCATCTGATCCTCAAGCGGAAGCGATTAATTTATTTCCGGCAATGAATAACGAAGAATTTGGTGAATATAAAACAGTTGGTATCCCTGTTCGCTTTGGCCAGGCGGATGTCCGGCCCAGGCACAGCGCGCCTAAATTAGGACAGGATAGCACTGCTATCCTCCAGGAACTGGGCATGGACAAGGTCACAATCAAAGCTCTTATCCAGAAGGGCGTGGTAAAGCAGCTATGAACGAACAGCCAATCAGATCTGCCGCAACCGTCATTCTGGTCCGTGACGCCCATCCCCAATATGAAATCCTCATGCTCAAAAGAACTACCAATACAGCCTTTGCCGGTGGCATGTATGTTTTTCCAGGAGGCCGAGTGGATGAATCAGACTATCACTCCACCTACCGACAACAAATGACCCAACTCAGCCGTGATCAATTACACCAGAAAAAAGCCCTGGGTGAAGACTGGCTGGCTTGCTGGGTTGCAGCCATACGAGAAACTTTTGAAGAATCTGGTTTACTACTGGCTTGCACGACGAACCGTGAGCAGATCAACACACAGGATGGAAAAGTAATCGAATACCGGCGCCAATTAAGAAGCAATGAAATTGACCTAAAGACTATTTGTGCCAAAGAAGGCTGGATTTTAACTGTAGACCAAATCCACTTTTTTAACCGCTGGGTGACTCCACCGGGTAGACCAAGACGATTTGATACCCGATTTTTCATTGGCTCAGCCCCGGACGGGCAACTCGAGCTGCACGACGGAGAAGAAACTACGGACAGCATCTGGATCTCTCCAACAACCGCTTTGGCCGAGAATAAGAAGGGCAGATTAGCCATGATGGCAGTGACCATAAAACAGCTTGAGGATTTATCAAGTCATCGAGCAGCAGCCGGTTTAATAGCAAGCGTTAAGTCCAGCCGGGACTTCCCACATTACCTGCCCAGCGGGACTGCCAGCCCAGGCGCTTAACCTGATCGGTTCTGCTCAGTATTTCGAGCAGTAATCTACCAGCCAGTTTTTCGTCCGCAGAAATAAAAACACGGATAACAGCAAGGATAAAAAATGAATACCAACACCACCCGCTTTGAAGTTGACGATAAAGTAGCCTGGATTACACTCAACAGGCCCGAAGCAATGAACTCACTCAATCCTGATTTACGCTGGCAGCTATCCGAGCACCTAAATGAGGTGGAGCAAAATGATGATATCTGGCTGGCAGTCATCACCGGTGCCGGCGAAAGGGCCTTCTGTGCAGGTGCTGATTTGAAGCACCGGGCAATTGAGAGGCAAGCCGATGAACATCAGAGACTACAGTGGCGCCAGTTAGCTGAGCAAACAACTCACATTACTGAACGCTGGCACTTCGCCAAACCCCTCATTGCAATGGTTAATGGCTTTGCCCTGGGCGGAGGATTAGAGATCGCCTTGGCTTGCGATATTATCATTGCTGCCGATCATGCAGAATTCGGCCTTCCAGAACCGAGACGCGGCCTTATTGCTGGGGCTGCTGGCGTGCACAGATTACCACGCCAGATTGGCCTTAAGCCCGCTATGGGCTACCTGTTGACCGGCCGTCACATGACCGCGACGCGCGCTTATCAGCTGGGATTAATCAACGACGTTGTTGATGCCAGTGAATTAAAAACCACAGTTGACCAGTATGTAAGGGATATTCTCCGTTGTGCTCCGTTGGCTATTCGAGCGACTAAAGCCTGTGCGATGCAAGGCCTAGACCATCCTCTGGGACAGGCTTTTGAGCGAGAATACCCAGAGGAAACACTCCGTCAGCAAAGCAATGATGCGCTGGAAGGGCCACTGGCTTTTGCCGAAAAGCGTCAACCCCGATGGCAGGGCAACTAGGTTCCTGAAAACTCAATGATGGTTATCCTGACCGTCGAATCCATGGCTATGACCGTGGGCCAACTCTGTAGCAGTAGCCGACCTTATTTTTTCAATGGTAATCGAAAAAACCAGGTTTTTACCGGCATAGGGGTGATTACTATCGATATCAACATTGAATTTCCCAGCCTTGATCACAACTGCATCCCTTGGCCCAGATTTAGTATTTAACCGCACTAGCGTACCTGGCGGCATTTTCCTTGGTGGTTTAATCAGATATTTCTTTGACACTCGCTGTATCGCGCTGTCATCCCTTAATCCATAAGCTCGCTCTGGCGGCAGCTCGACTTGTATCTCTGCACCTTCCTCCAAGCCCACTAAAGCGGCTTCCAGGCCGGGAAGAAGATTTCTATAGCCATGCAGGTAAACCATCGGAGATGCCTGCGTAGACCGTTCCAGTTCACTACCGTCCTGGTCCGCCAGTACGTACTGCATAGCGACCACACATGATTTTTCTATTTTCATATCAGTTTAAACTCAAACCTATTGCCATTTTTTGAAATCAGTTACCGCAACTCGCAACACCACGGCATCTAAACAACCACAGTTTAACACTGACCTATGCGGCATGCTGCTTAAGCTTGGGGCATCTGCCCAGCCAGGTGACTATGCCGCTGGTTTGCAGCGCTAAGCTGGGCAAACGGCTGGTCACTCAGCAACTGCGGCAACCCGGCTCCTTACTTGTAACCACTTGCCGTCAAATATCGATCCAGATGATTTGCAAAGCGCTGCTTGTCCTTAGCTGAAAACACCGCTGGCCCACCACTCTGGACGCCACTGGCACGCAATGTATCCATAAAATCACGCATGGTCAGTCGAGCCTTGATGTTCTCAATAGAATAACTTTCACCGCGAGGACTCAGCACCTGGGCACCTTTCTCTATTACTTCTGCAGCCAGGGGGATATCTGCAGTAATGACCAGGTCTCCGCTGCTAACAAGCTCAACTATCTTGTTATCGGCCAAATCAAAGCCAGCGCCTACTTGCATCAATTTGACGTTACCCGGTGCAGGGACCCGCATCACATGGTTTGCCACGAGAGTTAGTTGGATTCCGGTTCGCTCTGCCGCCCGGAATAGCATCTCTTTTACCGGTACCGGACAGGCATCGGCATCCACCCAAATCTGGAGGGGTTGCGTCGCCACGCTACCAGCAATCCTGCTGAAACTGTTTCAGCACGGGTCGGGCGACAGCCAGGTCAGGAAACAACTCTGGTGAGACTGATTGCATAGGTTTCAAGCTGCTCTGTCTATCTCCTATACTGCTAATTTTCGCTGCTGGCACAGGTCGCCTGTGTCTAATCATACTACCCTCCTATGATCATCGAGGCGGCTACTGGTTTACCGCTCATTCGGACCGACACCGATATTAACGTAATCTTGATGAAAGTGTTTCCTGCATACCGATACATATCGGTCATTACCGCCTATCTCAATCTGTGTGCCACTGGTAAGCACTTTGCCATCTGCATCAGTTCGTAAAACCATGGTTGCTTTACTGCCACAATGACAGATGGCCTTAAGCTCGCGAAGGTTATCTGCCCAACTCAGCAGATACTGGCTGCCCTCAAAAGGTTCACCCTGAAAATCAGTCCGCAGGCCATAAGCGAGCACCGGAATATCAACCTCATCACAGACCCGTCCTAACTGGTAAACCTGGGGTTTCTTCAAGAACTGCGCTTCATCTATCATCACGCAGTGGATCTCTCGACTATTGTGGTGCCCAGTTACTAACTGATATAAATCTTCATCTTGATCAAAGGTGATCGCTTGTTCCTCAATCCCCAAACGAGAAGTAATCCTTCCTTCACCATAACGGTTATCCAGTGCCGGGCACAGCAACAGCGTTGACATACCACGTTCTCGGTAGTTATGACTTGACTGTAGCAGAGAGGTTGATTTCCCCGCATTCATGGAGGAATAGTAAAAGTAGAATTTTGCCATGAAGGATACTCTTTCGGTCATCATTATAGCTGTTAATACAACCTGGCTCAGCAACCTTTTTATTTCCGAGACAGTATTGCCAGCCCTGGAGGCCAATGCTGAGAATCAGGCCAGGCCAAGCCAATAAAGTAATCGGGTAAAGCCCCTCATACCTACCTGGAGAAACTTGAGTTTACGGTTCTTTCATTATACTGTATATATATACAGTTATTTAACATCTAACCCTTGTCTCCAAATGACCCAGTATGAACCATCATAATTGCTCTTTCACTGAAATATCAGCTGCAGTACCGACGCCCACACCCAAATATGCCGAGTTGCATTGTATTACTAACCATTCTTTCTTGAGAGGCGCGTCTCATCCGGAGGAATTAGTTCAACAAGCTTCGATGCTCGGTTATCAGGCGCTGGCAATTACTGACGAATGCTCAATGGCCGGTATTGTCAAAGCACATAAGCAAGCTAAAAGCTGCGGTTTAAAACTCATTATCGGCAGCGAATTCACCCTCCAGGAAGAAATCAAAGTTGTCATGCTGGCCCCAAACCGTACCGGATATGGTCAGATTTGCAGTCTTATCAGCCGTGCAAGACGTCGAGCTGAAAAAGGTGATTACACCCTGAGTCTAAAAGACCTGCAGACCGCAACTGACCAGATCATCATGATCTGGCTGCCTACCGTAGATCAGGAAAAAAACCGTATCTATGGTGAAACCCTCAAAGCATGGTTCTCCGACCGGCTCTGGCTCGGCCTGGAAATTTTTCTCGATGGCCAGGATGTAAAAACCTACCAAACCATTTTTGATTTAGCTAATGCGATATGCATCCCCATGCTGACCTGTGGCGATGTTCACATGCACATTCCCGACAGAAAACCATTACTCGATACTTTAGCTGCTATCAGATTAGGCGTTTCTATTCAGATGGCAGGCCGTCTACTACATAAAAATAGTGAACGGCATCTCCGCAATATCCCAGCGATACATCAGCTTTGCCCCTCCTCTCTGTTAGAAAACACTTTACAAATAGCCAACCAATGTCATTTCTCACTGGATGAACTGCGTTATGAGTATCCGCAGGAACTGGTCCCTGCAGACAAAACACCAACCCGGTATCTCCTCGAGTTAACCCATGCCGGGGCATTAAAACGATGGCCCAACGGGATACAGGGATCGGTTCAACTACAAATTGATAAAGAACTACAGCTAATAGCCTCTTTAAACTACGAATACTACTTCTTAACCGTGTTCGATATTGTCCAGTTCGCAAAAAGTCAGAATATCCTTTGCCAGGGAAGAGGCTCAGCAGCTAATAGTGCCGTTTGTTACTGCCTGGGTATCACTGAAGTAAACCCTGCAAAAATAAATTTACTGTTCGAACGTTTTATCTCTAAAGAACGTAATGAACCACCTGATATCGATGTTGATTTTGAACACGAAAGACGAGAAGAAGTCATTCAGTATATTTATAAAAAATATGGCCGCCATCGAGCTGCTCTGGCAGCTACAGTCATCACCTACAGGCCTAAGAGTGCTATCAGAGATGTAGGCAAAGCCATGGGCATAGACACCCACCTGATCGACAAACTGGCAAAAACCGTATCCTGGTGGGATAAAAAATCCTCATTACTGGAGCGATTCGAAGAAACCGGGATTAGCGCTCGTAACAGCGTTATCAACCAATTCGTCGACCTGACCCAGCAAATCCTCGGATTTCCTCGACATTTATCACAACACGTTGGTGGTTTTGTTATTTCCAGCGGCCCACTGTCCCAACTCGTTCCCCTGGAAAATGCAGCCATGCCCGAGCGAACCATCATCCAATGGGATAAAGATGATCTTGAGGCTCTCGGCCTACTTAAAATTGATGTATTAGCTCTGGGCATGCTCTCTTCTATCAGGAAATCTCTTGAGCTGATCAGTCATCAACAGGAAGCAAAGCTCACCCTGGCCGATATTCCAGCTGAAGACCCGTTGACTTATCAGATGCTACAGCAAGGAGATAGTATCGGTGTCTTTCAGGTTGAATCACGAGCCCAGATGGCTATGCTGCCAAGACTCAAACCAGAAAAATTTTATGACCTGGTGATCCAGGTCGCCATCGTCAGGCCAGGCCCCATCCAGGGTAAAATGGTTCATCCCTACTTAAAAAGACGAAATGGCGAAGAAACCGTCAGCTATGCCAGTAATGAGGTAAGGGCTGTTCTGGAACGCACCCTTGGTGTGCCTATCTTCCAGGAGCAGGTAATCAAACTTGCTGTGGTTGCCGCTGGTTTTACTCCAGGGGAAGCTGATCAACTCCGCAGGGCTATGGCCGCCTGGAAAAAACGTGGCGGGCTCGAACATTTTCAAAAAAAGCTAATTAATGGCATGCTCGAACGAGGTCATGATCAGGGTTTTGCCGAACGTATATTCGAGCAAATCAAAGGATTTGGTGATTATGGTTTTCCAGAATCCCATGCTGCCAGTTTTGCACTCTTGGTCTATTTTTCCGCTTGGCTGAAATGCCACCATCCGGCGGCATTCTATTGCGGTTTATTAAACAGCCAACCCATGGGGTTTTACAGCCCATCACAACTGGTACAGGATGCTATTCGCCACCATATTGAAGTCCGCCCTGTGGATATTCTACACAGTCTCTGGGACTGTTCCCTCGAATATTATCAACCAGTAGCGCCTCATTCAGGAAGCCAGCAGCAGACCCGGCAGCCCGCTATTCGTTTAGGTTTAGAGCGAATAAAGGGTTTAAGGAAAACCACGGCGCTTCGTGTTATGGCCGCCCGGGATACACACACCATCAAGGCCCTGTCGGATATGGCAACCAAGGCAGATCTCGACCAGGCAGAAATGAGCCGCCTGGTTGAAGCTGGTGCATTTAAATCCTTATCTGGGAATCGTTACCAAAGCCATTGGCAGGCAACTGGTATCATCCCTCATCCACCACCATTACTGGAAGTAGCCTCTGTTAGAGAACAGGATCACGTTACATTAGATGCGCCAGCCGAAGCAGAAGACCTGCGCGCTGATTATGAAAGCCTTGGTTTAAGTTTAGGTCGACACCCAATGTCAATCCTCAGAGAGCAGGAGAACAGTCTTAAATATTGTAAAAAAGCCGCTGAATTAACCCTCATTAAGCATGGCCGCTTCGTTCAAGTGGCTGGACTGGTAACAGGCAGGCAGAGACCATCAACGGCAACTGGCGTCATCTTCCTAACACTCGAAGATGAAACAAACAACATCAACATTGTAATATGGAGCAATTTACTGGAACGCTTCCGGGCCGCCATATTAAGGGGCAAGCTGCTGAAAATAAAGGGCATCATAGAGAGACAGGCTTCTATCATTCACGTAGTAGCCGGGTCTATCCAGGACTACAGTGGGTTACTTGAAAGCTTCTCGCTAAAGTCTCGGGATTTTCATTAAACCTGCTTAAGGACATCTATTTTGGGTTATATTAAAATTCCTACCAGGGGGAACTTAACCCTACCGGACACTCTAATCCAAATACCCAAAAGCACACACTCGACTACCGATCACACGCAGATTATTGATAATCAAATCCAGACCGAATTGAAAGCCACAGCTGCTATCGTTTCAATGATTCTCACCTCATTAGCATCAAACTCCAATAGGTGTAACCGAGCACTGGCCGAATGATCGTCTAATTCCGAGAGCGGCAACCTACCCAGACTTCATGACCAGCCTCGATACGCAGCATTACCAGAGCATTGGCATTACCGTGACTCTCCGGTGATTAAAATAGGCAGGAACAACCTTGCTACTTTAGCTTAATTCCTATCACCAACTAGCTCCCTTAATCACCAGAGCCAGATAAAACTGTTCATCTCGTCACAATAAACAGAGATCCCTGCCTACTCAACACGCCTGAACAGGCGCAAAAAAAACCTGAACAGTTGACAAAATCCGTTATAGTAACTTCGACTGCAGCAAGGCCACCAATGTGGAAAAAAGCCATCCTACGCAACACGCAACCTATACAAAGGGTCCGGTTGTAAAACATGTGGCTCATCTATCAGCAGTCATGATTCTCGGGTTCCTAGCCATGACACTCGGGCAACTGATTGAACTTTTGTATATAGGTCGGTTGGGTACCCAGCAACTAGCAGCCATCACCTACATGTTTCCCATCGCGATGGCCTTAAATGCACTCACCCGAGGCATTGGTATGGGTGCTGCCACCATCATTGCCCAGGCCATGGGCGAATCTGACCGAGACGCAACAGCAAGAACCATCACCCATTGCTACATCCTCGTACTGGCATTTACCTGCTCTATTTCAGTTATTGGCGTCCTTACAGCTGAAAGCGTATTCCACGGCCTGGGCGCTGAAAATACCGTCCTGTCATTAACCGTAGGATATGCCCATATCTGGTTTATTGGCTTTCCGTGCATGGGAATTGCGATGGTCTCTAACGGACTAATCAGGTCATTCGGTAACGCTACCTATCCCGGTTACATTATGTCATCAGCACCGATAGTTCAGGTCATCGTTGGTCCTTTCCTCATTTTTGGCTGGCTCGGCCTTCCTGCAATGGGACTGATGGGAGCAGCATGGGCTTTTGTCATCGGTTCACTTTTACAACTGCTACTCGCCGCATATTGGTATCTGATAAAAGAATCTCTGGTGCACTTTTCCGTAGCTCAGTTTTACCAGTCAACCACACAAATCCTCACCGTTGGCATACCAGCAGCAGCGACCAACCTGATCCAGCCGTTATCAACTGCATTTGCAACCTGGATGTTGTCCCAATTCGGCACCACTGTCGTCGCTGGTTTTGGGGTAGCCAGTCGCATAGAAGCAGTCGCTGGTATGGTAGTCATCGGTATCGGCACCAGCGTCGTACCTCTGGTCGGACAGAACTGGGGCGCCCGACAATTTAAAAGAGTCCAGCAGACATTAACAACCTGCTATATCGCCTGCTTAAGCTGGGGATTAATAGCGGCCGTTATTATGTGGTTTGGTGCTGGTTTTTTCATCAGCAGTATTAGCGACAACCCTGATCTGATGGAAAGTGCGGTCACCTTCCTACACATTATCCCAATATCGATCGGATTCATGGGCTTAATCACAGTAGCCAATCATGCTTTCAATGCCCTTAGAAGGCCGATTCCAGCGCTGATATTGTCTATATCGCGACTCGTTATCGTCTATGTTCCACTCGCCTTTTTAGGTAGCTACCTGTATGGCTACGCAGGTATATTTGCAGCAACTGCAATAGCAAATATTATGGTCGGACTTTTTGCTATTTATTGGTATCAAAGAGTAATGCGCTCTGCTAAAAGCCTTCTGCTGGACCAGGAAAACGAGGGCCAGACAAACCCGAAACTATTGAAAGCTTAAATTTTAAGGATCAGCCTAGTCCTGACCGATCCGCCACTTTCGCCCCGGTCAACAACAATCTGTTCAACCGAAACGCCATACTCTGATTTCACCTTCTCCAGCAGCATCAGCAGATCATCGAAAGGTATACTATCAAACCACAGACTGACTGCATCCTGGCCTTCAGGCTGTAACCTGTTGGCCTTTATATTTAATTGCTGAGCTTCTCTTGAGATAATTGCAAGCAGGTTCTTTCCCGTTACCGCAGAACGCTTGGAAACCGTTTTCTGTCTCGCCTGAGTTTCGGTACGTCGCATCATTTCCAGCAATTCCAGATTGCGGTCCCGGTCCTCCATACCTCGCTGTCGATAGTCGTTAACTGGCGTCCAGACCAGTAGATAGGCTAGCACTACAACCAGAAAAACCACCAACACAGCCAACATAGCACGATCACGTCCAGACAACGCTGAGTACTTATCCCGCCAGGGATTCAACCAGCGAGCCTTCACTTTCTAACTCCATTAGGTCTTATGCGTATGCTTCCACGCACACGGTTATCATCCTGTGAAATAGTTCCGATCTCCGCCTCTATACCCTGTTCGGACAAGCGCTCCACATAGAGCATTAATTGTTCACTTCTCTGAGCCACCAACTGGAAGACCAGATCTCCTCTACTTTCGCTGTAATTTATGTTCTGAATTTCAAGTCCAGATGCTTTGATTGACTTAGCAGCTTGACTTAACAAAGTCAGAAACCCTGCGCTATCATTTGAATTAGCCTGCCCTAGGTGAGAATTCCACCGTCTTCGCATATTACTGATATTCCTATCATCTGGATAGATAGACCGGTACAAGGATTCACTTTCAGAGGCTAGCGTTGCTGCCTGTTCATTAATATAAATACCTTCAGCTAACATCAGACAAAATTGTAATACTAATACACTGACTGCCGCCCACCCGACTGTCTTGAGCCAGTTGCCCGATCCAGCCTGCTTCTTCCGCACCATATATGGGCCTTGAAGCATGTCCAGAGTGGCAGACTGTATAGTATTAGCCATCAATTCCAGACAACTTCCTGGCTGGCTTTCCTGAACCAGGCTGAGCGTACCGAGGGTTGCGATTTCATCTAGGACAATGTCAGCTTTTGAAGCCGTGTCATCAAACCGAACGACTCTTAAGGTCTCAGTCAATTCAGATGAAGTTAAAGTTACCAGTTGGCAGAGGTGATCTAGCTCGGTGCTTACCCCCTTTTGATCGCTGAACAGCAGATGAGCCCTGTCAGCATCGATATAAATTGAACTCTGCTCAGCCGAAGCCAGTAGATTCGCCTCTACAGCCATTACCTCAGGTGATAAATTAACGGCTTTTACCGCACTCAATATACCTTCAAACCAGACTCTATCAACCACCGCAATATCAAGCTCATTACCGCGCCTATTGCCTGTCGCGAAAAAACAGTCTTCTACATCACTGGCAAGACGCTCTTCTACTAAATAGGGTACAGCCTGCATAATTTGCCTTGTTGGCTTGGCTGGAACTGTGACGGTGGTCAGTAAAACCTGCTCTCCGGCAAGCACGGCCCTAACCTGGATTGAGGGCCTTTCCAACTGCTGCAATGCAACCAGGTCTTCAAGCTGGCCCTTACCGGTCGATAGGACCCTGGCTTCTCCATCCTGGAATAGCCATTCTATGGAGTCCTTAAAAAATCGGATTGTCAGGTTTTCAACCATTACTGTTCTCTTCCGGTTGCAGGATCGCAGGCCCTACCAAAAATTTATCACTACTATTTCTATGCAGAACCTTCAAAACGCCAGTTGCTGGGTCACGATGCAAGAAACTGGTGAGATACGCGACCTGATCCCCAAACCTAGCCCGGACTTTCACCTCAAAAAAACTTGATTGTACACTAAGACCTTCCTGTTTAACGCCTAATCCGGCCAATTCAGGTTGTTGCAGAAAGGCTTCCATAGACTCAAACGGACCCGCCGCAGTTCGAGTCGCGATGAGTATTTCGGCTTGTTCCAGGCTCAGTCCGGCAGCGATCGTCTGTAGAATGAAGCCTGAACAGGTATTGACGTTTAAAGTCGTATTAGCGTCAGGAAGCACCGTAAGATAATCTCTCAAACGATAGAATGTGTTACTAGCAAGCCCCATCAACAGCCTCAATTCAGATAGATCAGCCAGGGGCTGGCTACTGGTTCTGTAGGCTGGCTCCAGGCCCAGATAATGATAATCTTCAGCACCCATGGGGCTTGCTGCTGCATCAAAGTCCATGAAATCAATGACTTTATCCATCCAAGCAGGATCTGCACCTAACTGGTTAGTCAGCAGATTAATTCGGGCTTTGGAATAGATTACCTGTTGGCCGGAGCCAGCCAGAGCATTAACATTTAATCGATTCTGCAGGTCCGCGATATTCAATGTTATATCACCACCATCAAACTCAAAGAACATATTGGGTTCGGCCCAGGGTTCATCGAGAGAATCCCATTGAGGCTGGGTAACAAAATCCTTATGCAAAATCTGACGGGCAAATTCCTCTCCACCCAGAGCAAAATATTTCGCCTGGGCCCGGGAGAAAAAGTGGCTGGAACTCTGGATTGTCATACGCTGTTTTTTTGCCGTCGAAACACCCAGCACGGTAGCAATAACCACGATCAGTAACACTGTAATCAGGGCTACACCCGTGCTGGTTTGTGATTTCAGAGGATACCGCATCATTCAATTACCATTGGCTGTTTTGCCAGCGGTTGCTCAGGAACGACTGGCTCGGTGGTTTCTCTGGCATCTTCTGAATCTCGAGTTTCTCCAGGCACCTGCTCCAAAGGCTGGGTTATTTCCGGCAAGTCGTAGACACTGAGTAATTCACCATATTGTTCTGTGTTTATCCTTAGTTCAATCCCCGCGGGCAGGGAATTAGCATCTGTTTGCGGCTCAAAAAATTCCTGACGATCACCGTCAATATCTATAATACTGACCTGAAAGTCGATTACACCCTTGAGTATTTCCTGGGTAATAGCCTGACTGTCCTCTGCCCGGTCTAACACTAGCCAGAAGTGCCGGGTTAGCGTCTCATCAGCCAAGCTATAGGCTACGCGCTGGAGACTACTTCTAGCAAAACCGACTGGGTTGCGCCAGCCGGTTCGTGTTAACTCGAGTACGAAAGCCCCGTTGTTGATCGCCAACGCTGATTGATAATCTCCATACTCGTCCCTGATACCACGGGGGACAAATTGTGATATGTCTCTCTCCAGCACTGTGAGGGCCTTAACCAATGCCAGATAATCATTACTCCTGATCTCAACCTGATCGTGAATAAATGAGGATGTTCGCAACAGCTGGTTAGCTGCCAGTCCGATAATCGCGAAAATAGACATGGCGATCAACACTTCCACGAGGGTAAATCCGTGATAACGGTGATGCATCAATATTTCCCCAAAAAGCCAGTCAATGCCGCCAATACGCGATCAGGGGCATCAGATAACATTACCGATACCTCAACTCGCTTCAAGTCTGGATCCTCGGTATTCACTAGCCGAACATTGACCTGCCATTCCCGATTAGCGGCCGAAACCGTGTAGCTATCGCGACCGGAACTGAAATTACGGCCTGCTTCTCGCGGTGGAATAAGCAACTCATTCAGTGTGTTTTTTGCCACTGTCCAGGCCAGTACCTGTTCCTCGACCCGCACCGTCTGCTGAATCCCCAGTGAAGCGTTGCGACTCAACGCTGCTGCCACTATGGCAAAAACTGCCAGGGCGATCATCACCTCTACCAGTGTAAAACCCCGGGAAGCTTTACCGACGCTGTTCATCACCCGCCCCCAACCACTTAAAAGAGCCAAAACCATCCGTTTCCAACGTTCTTGAACCGCCACCTGTTGAGGTCAGTGTCAAAGTAAATACCGTAGTCTCACCACTTGATAGGAACAGGATTGGGGGAGGTTTCTTTTTACCTTTTGAAGATTCGTCCGCATCATCGTCATCATCCAGTCCGATATCACTATCCAGAGATAACGTAAAGGGCTTAGATTCAATGCTAAAGCTAAGGCTTACATCGTCAGGAATATCGTGAGCGATCAGTGGAGGCGAGTTCATCTCATACCATTGCTGGGCTAATTCATCATAAATATAGAACGAATAACCATTTCTATCTGGTTGAATAGCGAGTTCGCTGGACTGTATCTGCGACTCCTCTACTGCCATTTCAAGAACTAGCTTCAGCCTTGCTGCTTCCTGCTCAAGACTGTCAGACCTGACAAAACCTGGCAAGGTGACCACAACAAGTCCTGTCATAACTGAAACCAAAAACAGAACCACTAAAATTTCAATCAGGGTAAAACCCCTGGACTGTTCTAGCATCAATATTTAATCAGAAGTCAGAAAGTTTAAGGTCAGCGTCAACACCTTCACCGCTTTCCTTTCGATCTGAACCCAGAGAATAGACTTCAGCCTTTCGATCTTCGTTAAAATAAAGATACTTTTCACCCCAGGGATCAACCGGCACACGCTTTAAGTATCCATCCGCATTCCAGCGCCGCGGTTCAGGGTAACCGGAAGGTTCATTCACCAGCGCCTCCAGACCTTGATCTGTGCTGGGGTAATGACCGTTATCCATGCGATATAAGTCCAGAGCATTACCGATCTGCTGTATGTCCGACCTTGCAGCCGTTACCCTGGCTTCGTCAGGGCGACCCACCAGGTTTGGCACCACCAAGGCACCGAGAATACCCAGAATGACCACTACAACCATAATTTCAATTAGCGTGAAACCTGATTCTTTTCGTTTCATAATCCCCTACTCTCTCAGCAGCTAAGTCAGTCCGACATGGACAAAATAACGAGCCAAATTATACCACTAACTGGTTAAGATTAATGATCGGCAAGAGAATTGCCATTACAATCGTAAACACGGCGCCACCCATGAACACCAACATTAGAGGCCCGATCAGGCTCAACAGGGTCGCAAGTAGCACTTCTACGTCCTGCTGCATATGTTTGGCCACACGCTCCAACATTTGGTCTAACTCACCACTGGCTTCACCACTGGCAATCATATACAGCATCATTGGTGGGAAGTAGCCACTTTGCTCTAACGCAGACTGCAGGCTGGAACCTTCTCTGACTTTTACGGTAGCCTCTTTTACCTGAAGGCGCAGCCAGGTATTAGATATAACGCCACTGGATATCTGCATTGCATCAACCAGCGGGACGCCAGAGGACGACAAAATACTCAGGGTGCTGGCAAACTGAGCCGTGTTTCTACCACGGCTCATTTTTGCGACGATTGGTATATGCAGCATTCTCTGATCAAATTTGAGCCTGAAAGCAGCAACAGCCAGTAACCGTCTGAAACCGAGCACAGCAAATACCAGCATTACGACCATCAGCAGGCCATAATTCATAACAAAATCACTGGCACCAATAATCATTTGCGTCAATGCAGGCAAAGCCTGCCCGGTATCCGCAAATACATCGACAATATCAGGTACAACGTAGCCTAATAATCCAGCCAGGATTGCAACTGTAAGAATCAGCAACAGCACGGGATAGATCATAGCCTGCTGAATGCGCAAACCAGAGGCATGCTGGGCTTCACTAAAATCTGCTAATTGATTCAGCACTTGTTCCAGATGACCTGCCGATTCACCCGCCTCTACAGTCGCACGATATAAAGCAGGGAAGGCCTTGGGATATTCCTGAAGACTTCGCGCGAAGGAATATCCTTCCATCACTTTTGCACGAACCGTCACCAGCATCAATTGAGTCTTTGCTGATTCTGTCTGCTTCGAGACTGCAAATAAAGACTCCTCAACCGACAAGCCAGCCGCAATGAGAGTCGCTAGTTGACGGGTCACCAGAGCGCGATCGCTGACCGATAATCGCGACCCAAAAATGTCAAATGAGGCACCAGATTTAGTTAAATTTCTCTGGCTGGCCGCTGAGGTTAATTCCACCTTTAGCGGAGCCAGAGTACGATCTCGGAGGATCTGTCTAACCTGGCGAGCAGAATCTCCCTCTATAATCCCTTTTTCAGACCGACCCTGTCGGTCAAGCGCTTCAAACTCATAGGCTGGCACTTAACATCACCTTCTAATCTTCCATGGTTACGCGAAGTATTTCGTCTATGGTGGTTTCACCACTTAAAACCTTGAGCCTTCCATCTGTCCGAATTCCGGAAGTGCTCTTCCTGGCCTGTGCTTCCATTTCCTGTTCAGAAGCTCCACTATGGATCATCCTGCTGATCTCATCGTCAACGATAATAACCTCATAAATCCCCATGCGGCCTCGATAGCCTTCAAAAGCACACTGTTCACACCCTACTGCCCTGTATAGCGTCTGGCGCTTTCGACTCGATAGCTTGAGAAAATCTTTTTCATACTCATCGGCCTGGTAAGCTTCCTTACAATGCTTGCAGAGCACCCGCACCAATCGCTGGGCAATGAGTCCAGCGACACTGTTTGACAACAAATAAGGTTGTACACCCATGTTAGCCAGGCGAGTAATTGCACCAATGGCCGTATTGGTGTGCAGGGTAGATAACACCAGGTGTCCTGTGAGGCTAGCTTGAACGGCTATATCCGCCGTTTCGTAATCGCGAATTTCACCCACCATGACGACGTCCGGGTCCTGCCTGAGAATTGCTCGCAGGCCTTTTGCAAAGGTCATATTCGCTTTCAGGTTTACCTGTGTCTGGCCGACGCCTTCTACATCATATTCAATCGGATCTTCGACGGTGAGGATATTCCGGCTGGCATCATTTAACTGATAGAGGCCCGCATAAAGACTGGTTGACTTACCCGAGCCGGTTGGGCCAGTCACTAATATAATACCATGCGGTCGCTGCAACAGTGCCTGCATGGCCTCCAGGTCTTTTTCTCGCATCCCCAAGTGAGTTAAATCCCGGGTACCCTCCTGCTTGTCAAGCAAACGTAGCACCACCCGCTCACCATTACTGGCAGGAATGGTCGACACTCGCACATCAACTTCTTTACCACCTACCCGGACAGATATACGGCCATCCTGGGGCAAGCGCTTCTCGGCAATATCGAGTTTCGCCATGACTTTAATTCTAGATACCAATAGCGGTGCCAAAGCTCTTCTTGGAGAGACCACCTCTCTTAACACACCATCTACCCGAAACCGAATCAATAGCCGGGTTTCATATGTCTCGACGTGGACATCCGACGCGTTCAATTTTACCGCTTCAGCTAATAAACTATTGATAAGCCGTATAATTGGCGCATCGTCATCCTGTTCCAGCAAATCACCACTTTCGGGTAACTGATCAACCAGGCTTGATAGATCCAGGCTATCTCCCAGGTCTTCAATCAATTGCATTGCCTCGCCAGAATCTTCCTCATAAGTGCGCGAAAGATCAGCCTCGAATGCTTGCTTAGCCACTGCTTTAAAGATCACAGGGCCCCCTGCGAATCGACGCACCTCAGCCAATATTGCTGAATCAGGCTCTCGCTGATAACGCAATTCCATACAGCCATCCTGCTTCATCGGCAGTAGAAGCACCCCATGTCGTTTGGCGAAACTGAAAGGGAGTCGCCTGCTCATAGAAACCGCTTGCTGATCCGACATATTGACAACCCACTTTTACAGCGACACCGCTGACTATATGAATGTAAAAAAATAACGTTACTTTAGGTGTACCTTTACGTGTACCTTTACGTGTACCTTTACGTGTACCTTTACGCGTACCTTTACATATAGCTGTGCGTGTACGCCTGCCTGTTAGATGTCGCTGAGTTCTCAATCTGCTCGAACAAGCAGTGCTTGAGCCGACTATTAATTTAGGCCCGAAATACTTTAAATTAACGATTGATGACAGCTAATTACCAACCCAACATCCTGAATCATAATCGAAATACCCCGGAATCGCTTGTATTACTTCAATAAACTGCTGACATAGAGTACTATCAAACAAACTTATGCAGGATGCGGCCACCATGAAACTCAGTGATATTGATCTGAATCTATTTGTCGTATTCAACGCCATTTACACTGAAGGAAACTTAACCAGAGCCGGCGAAATTATTGGTATAACCCAACCGGCAGTTTCAAACTCCCTATCAAGGCTGAGATCACTGTTTGATGACCCTCTGTTCGTGCGTACTGCCGATGGCATGATACCCACCCCTGTCGCCCAGAATATCATCGGATCAGTGCGTCAAGCACTGGATCTTTTCAGATCAAGTGTTCAGGAAAGCGAGCAATTTGACCCAAGGCTTTCCGACAAACGCTTCAGGATATCTATGAGCGACCTCCATCAAGCCGTCTATCTACCTAATCTGGTGAAAAGCATGAACCTTTATGCGCCTAATACAGCCGCAGAGTGTTACCAGGTCAGGCGCCGTGACCTCAATATAGAGCTGGCTTCAGGAAACCTTGATCTCGCCTTTGATGTGGCTTTAACACCCGATCCTCAGATTAAACAAATCCAGTTAAAATCTATTCCTCAAGTCTGTGTTGTGCGCAAGGAACACCCGTTAATCACAGACCAGTTAAGCCTGGAAGGTTATCTCACCCTTGAACACCTACACATTTCATCGCGCCGTGGTGGCCTTGGAATAGTCGACCTGGCCCTGGGCAAAATGGGAGAAAAAAGAAAGATTGCAGTCCGGACCCAGCATTATATGTGCGCACCGCAGTTGATCGTCGGGTCTAACCTGGCCGTTACGGTCCCGTTAAATTTTGCGACATTCCTGAAGAATGTTGTACCCGTCAAATTCTTGCCACTGCCTTTCGATGTACAGGATCTCCAAACTCACCTGTATTGGCATGAAAGTACAGATAAAGACCAGGCTAACCAATGGTTAAGAAAAATCATCATCCAACAAGGTTCTGATTCAACAACACCGACGGAGTAAGCTCTATGGACTTTAAGGGTAGTCATATCCTCAGTGTTGATCAATTTGATCGTCATTCTGTTGAGGCGATTTTTGAAGTTGCTGACTCAATGATACCCTACGCATCGAGGCAAAGCGTCACCCGCGTCCTGGAAGGGGCTATCCTCGGCAACATGTTTTTCGAACCTAGCACCCGCACACGAGTCAGTTTTGGTTGTGCCTGGAACCTGTTGGGTGGTGAAGTCAGGGAAACCACAGAAATAAAGTCATCAGCCATAGCAAAAGGTGAGTCCTTTTACGATACCGCCAGGGTACTCAGTGGATACAGCGATATGATTGTCATGCGCCATCAAACCGCCGGGTCCGTTGAAGAATTCTCGCGCGCCAGCAGGGTCCCGGTTATCAATGGCGGTGATGGCGCCAATGAGCATCCCAGCCAAGCCCTGCTTGACTTGTATACCATAAGCAGGGAAATGGCCCACCGAGGTCAGAGTATCGATAATCTGCACATTGCCTTAGTTGGCGATCTCAAATTTGGCCGAGCAGTTCACTCCTTGTGTATGCTACTGACTTTATTCGACAATATTCATTTCACTTTAATTTCCCCTGCCGAGTTGAAACTGGAGCCACAATACATCGAAAAAATTAAGTCCAGAGCACATATAGTGACAGAATCAACCGAGTTACAGGCAGGCATACAAGATGCTGACATCATTTACGTAACCCGCACCCAGGAAGAGCGTTTTGCATCATCAGAAGAGGCCAGCCGCTATAAAGGCCTATTCAGGTTGAATCAGGCTATTTACACCGAATTCTGCAAACCCAACACCGTCATCATGCACCCGCTGCCAAGAGACTCCAGAGCCGATGCCAATGAACTTGATAATGATCTGAATGAAAACCCTAATCTGGCAATATTCAGGCAGACTGACAATGGAGTTCTGATTCGTATGGCATTGTTCGCTCTTATATTAGATGTCGTTGAACAGCTACCAGCTTCCTCGAGACCGGTGAACTGGTATACCGCCCGACGGTTTTAGGTATGATAGGCGCTCAAATCTAGATAATGACCTGACCCTTTCAGCCCATTAATCCAACTCGAGACCCGACCTTATGCTGCATCAATCTATTCTTGAAACAATAGGCAACACCCCGATCGTAAGAATCAAACGTATGGCGCCAGAGGGGCAAACTTTTTATGTCAAAGTAGAGGCTTTTAATCCCATGGCTTCAGTCAAGGATCGTCTGGCCATCGCCATCATTGAAAGCGCAGAACAGCAAGGCAGGCTGAAGCCAGGACAGACCGTCATCGAGGCTACCTCTGGAAATACTGGTATCGCCCTGGCCATGGTCTGCGCCGCAAAAGGTTATCCCTTTGTCGCTACCATGGTAGAGACTTTCTCTATTGAGCGCCGGAAAATCATGAAAGCACTGGGGGCTAAGGTGATATTAACCCCTGCAGCAGAGAAGGGGACAGGCATGGTCAAAAGAGCCGAACAATTGGCCGAAAAATACGGCTGGTTCCTGGCAGATCAGTTCGAAAACCCAGCTAACCCGGCCTATCACAGGAACACAACAGCACCGGAGATCCTACGTGACTTTGCCGGTAGCGCACTGGATTATTTCATCAGTGGCTGGGGTACCGGCGGCACCATAACCGGGACTGCAGAGGTGCTCAAGACTGCTCGAAGCAACATAAGGGTGATTGGCGTTGAACCCGCTGGTGCAGCCATGTTATCCGGAAAAGAATGGGCGCCGCATAAGATACAAGGCTGGACGCCAGACTTTATACCCGGTGTCCTGTCCACTGATGCAATTGACGAACTGATCACTGTAACTGACGAAGAAGCACTGGAGGCAGCCCAGCGGCTAGCCCGGGAAGAAGCTATTTTCTGCGGAATATCATCTGGTGCAACCATGGCTGGTGCCATTAAAGCAGCCCAGGCAGCTCCTCAGGGAAGCACCTTCTGCATAATGCTGCCAGATACTGGTGAGCGCTATCTATCCACCGTGTTATTTGAAAACATATCTGAAAGCAGTGACGATGACTGGTTATCTCAACAATAATACTCTGTTCTGCGTAAGTACTTTGTCAGCTTTATTCGGTCTCACTGAACGTGTACTTGAAGAAGATTGCCTGACCAATATTATCGTTCCACAACAGAGCATCGAAAAGACCAGGTAGAAACCCCTTGCTTGCTGTTTCAACTGGCGATTAATCCATACTTAACAACGCCGGCCAGGACATTAATATACTAACGCCCAATCAAGATTAGCTGACTATCAATTAAGATTAGCTGATTATCAGTTGCTACAGGTTATCCTGCCTTGTTACAGCAGACTGTCCAACTCAGGCACAGCATCAAACAAGTCGGCCACTAAACCATAATCAGCCACCTGGAATATCGGTGCGTCTTCATCCTTGTTAATGGCAACGATCACCTTGCTGTCTTTCATACCGGCAAGATGCTGTATGGCACCACTGATACCAACGGCGATATATAAATCCGGTGCTACGATCTTACCGGTCTGCCCCACCTGCATGTCATTGGCAACGAAGCCCGCATCAACTGCAGCCCTGGACGCGCCAATGGCTGCACCGAGCTTATCGGCAACACTTTCAAGCAAGGCGAAATTTTCCCCATTCTGCATCCCTCTACCGCCTGAGATGATTATACTGGCGGCGGTTAGTTCAGGCCTCTCAAGCTCCACGACATCCTCTCTCAGCCAGCTGGAAACAGCCGCATCTTTAACCAGGTCAATAGACTCTACATCGGCCGTACCACCCTCCTCTGCTACTGGATCAAATGCAGTTCCGCGAACGGTCAACACTTTAACCGCATCATCGGACTGAACCGTAGCAATGGCGTTACCTGCATAGATAGGACGCTGAAAAGTATCTGGGGACTCAACGGACATGATATCTGATATCTGCGCCACATCGAGCAGTGCCGCCACTCTGGGCATGAAATTCTTACCTGAGGTCGTCGTCGCAGTCATAATATGCGAGTAATCGGACGCCAATTCGACGATCAGTTCAGCCAGGTTCTCGGCTAATGCATGTCCATACACAGCATCGTCAGCGACTAACACCTTACTGACACCGTCGATACTAGCAGCAGCCTCAGCCGCTGCTGAACAGGCTTCACCGGCAACTAGCAGGTGAATGTCACCGCCAATCTGCTGGGCCGCAGCAACCACCACCCGTGTTGGCAGTTTAACTGTTTGATTATCGTGTTCTGCAACGACAAGAATACTCATGAAATCACCTTTGCTTCGTTTCTTAATTTATCAACCAGTTCTTCTACTGATTCAACTTTAATCCCTGCTTTGCGCTCAGCCGGAGGCTCTACTTTGAGAGTCCTGACACGAGGTGTCACATCCACTTCCAGTTCCGATGGTGTATACACATCAACCTGCTTTTTCTTCGCTTTCATAATGTTGGGCAACGAAGCATAACGAGGCTCATTTAATCGCAGGTCAGTCGTTACCACGGCTGGCAGGTCTACCTTAATAGTTTCAAGCCCACCATCGACTTCCCTGGTGACGGTCGCAAAGTCATCATCAAGGTCAATTTCAGACGCGAATGTTGCCTGAGAAATACCCGCTAAAGCAGCCAGCATCTGACCCGTCTGACTATTATCCCCGTCAATGGCCTGCTTCCCGGTAATTATCAGTTTAGGCTGCTCTTTATCAACGATCGCTTTCATCACCTTGGCAATCCCCAATGGCTGCATGTCCTCATCAGTCTCAACTAAAATGCCGCGATCAGCTCCCAGGGCGAGTGCTGTCCTGATCTGCTCCTGGCAGTTACCGGCACCAACAGACAAGACAATAACTTCCTCGGCCTTGCCTGCTTCTTTAAGACGAACCGCTTCTTCAATCGCAATTTCATCAAAGGGATTTACCGACATTTTGACGTTATTAAGATCAACTCCGGTTTGATCGTTCAATACCCGGATGCTGACGTTATAGTCAACTACACGCTTTGCTGTAACCAGAATTTTCATGAAAACCCTCTGTTTCAATGGGAAAAGGACTATCTTAGCGTCTAAGATAGCATGCCGCGAAAATCGCGTATTCTGCCGCTTTGCTGCACTTTTATCAAGCGCGTTTTAACCCCATCAGCGCCATCGATACTATTTAATATGGCCAACTTACCAACCTGCTGAGGGTTATCCCCTACAATCAACGAAACTAATTTCCATTCGGATACCGTTTTTTTTACAATAGGCTTTTATCCGGTACTTTTTAGGAGTTAGGCGTGGAACGAGAATCCATGGAGTTTGACGTTGTCGTCGTCGGTGGTGGCCCCGCTGGCCTATCCACGGCCATCAAATTGGCACAGTTAGCTGCAGCTAGTGATCAGGAATTAACGATTTGCCTGGTTGAGAAAGGCTCTGAGATTGGCGCACATATTCTATCGGGGGCAGTCGTTGAACCAACCGCCTTGAACGAACTCTTCCCGGACTGGCAGGAAATGGGCGCGCCTTTGAACAATCCCGTCACACAGGACGATGTATACCTACTCAGTGACCAGAATCAAGGCATGCGCCTTCCCGGACTGTTCATCCCATCAGCACTTCACAACGACGGTAACTACGCAACTAGCCTGGCAAACTTATGCCGTTGGCTCGGCGAGCAGGCTGAGCAACTGGAAGTCAACATATTTCCTGGATTCGCTGCCTGTGAAGTTCTGTATCACGAGGATGGTTCCGTCAAGGGCATCGCTACCGGTGATATGGGTGTTGCCGCATCTGGAGAACAAAAATCGAGTTTCGAGCCGGGTTACGAGCTTCATGCGAAATACACCGTTTTTGCAGAAGGCTGTCGCGGCCATTTAGGTAAACAGCTAATCGAAAAATTCGACCTCGATAAAGATTCTGATACCCAGCACTACGGGATTGGTTTCAAGGAAATATGGGATATTGACCCCGCCATGCATGTCCCTGGAAAAGTTCTGCATACGGTTGGCTGGCCGCTCGGGTTTGGACCCGGTGGGACGCTCGGTGGCTCCTATCTTTACCATCTCGAAAATAACCAGATTGCTATCGGATTGATTGTCGACCTGGGCTACAGTAATCCCCACTTGTCCCCTTACGACGAATTTCAGCAATTCAAGCATCACAAATTCATACGCAAATACCTTGAAGGGGGCAAACGCATAGCATACGGTGCTCGTGCTGTCGCCAAAGGCGGATTTCAGGCTCTGCCTAAACTCACCGTACCCGGTGCGCTTCTGGTAGGAGATGACGCTGGGTTTCTAAATAACTTAAAACAAAAAGGCACTCATACTGCGATGAAGTCAGGCATGCTAGCTGCCGAGGCAGTTTTCCAGGCCTTATCAAACGGCTCTGAAGGCAGGCAGGAACTGACCCACTATACCGAACTATATAAGCAGTCCTGGCTCTATGACGAACTCTATCGTGCCCGCAATACCATGCCCGCGCAGCACAGATTCGGAATGTTTCTGGGAGCTATGTTCGCATGGATTGATCAGTACCTTTTCAGAGGCCGACTACCCTTCACCTGGAAAGACCCGACACCGGATTACGCCAAACTCAAGCAGCAGGACCAATGCAAAAAGCCGGTCTATCCAAAACCAGATGGTTCAATCAGTTTTGACAAATTAAGCTCGGTATTCCTGACCAACACCGCTCATGAGGAAGATCAGCCATGTCACCTGCAGCTCAAAGACCCCAACATCCCAGTCAATTCTAACCTGCCATTATATGATGAGCCTGCACAGCGATATTGCCCAGCCGGTGTCTACGAGATTATTACAGAAGCCGATGCTGGTCCCCGGTTTCAAATCAATGCACAAAACTGTATCCACTGCAAAACTTGCGATATTAAGGATCCAGCACAAAATATCACCTGGGTGGTACCAGAAGGAACAGGTGGGCCTAATTACGGCAATATGTAAATTAAATTACCTAAATAAACGCATCCAATTACAAGCCTGCAAATAAAAGAGATCGTCTTTTAGCGACCCAGCGCCTTGATAAACCGATCAAGCTTCTGCGGATCCCTCTGGCTACCCAGCACAAACATCTCCGGGTCATCAGCAGCAAGATGTTTGACCAGCAGGTAATCATCCGTTTCGAACCTCAGATGGCAATGCTGAACCATCTCGTCGCTGTTTTCGAATACGCCACGGACCGATGGAAATCCTGTCACCGTTTCAATATCAATGGCCTCGATTACGCAACTCATCAGCGGCCATTGCAACCGACCCGGCTGTAACTGATGACTTCTCAACTGAGTAATACCGTTTTTCACCAGCGTACCGGGAACAGCCTCGAGATCAGCGAGATATTCTTTGATATCCTGGTCCCTTAGCAAAGGCCTGCCTCGGTAGTCTTCCGCCAGCAAATGAGCGAGTGAATAGAAATACCAATAGCCCTGCCTGGTAGACAGTGGCATCCGCCAACCTGTTTCTGCCACCACCGCTGCCTGCCAAGTGCTGACCTCGAGACGGCTCAGGTTGCCTTTCAATAAAGCCAGAATAATTTTCCTGAACTGACTTGGACCAGGAGTCTTGACCAATAACAATTAGGTTTTCATCAATCTTGAAAAGTAACCCTCGCTCCAAACCCCATACCACAGCGATCCGTCGCGCATCTCTTCTACAACCAAATCCATCAACTGGTAATAAACATTCCTATTTAGACGCGCCTTAAGACCCCGCCTGACCGGCAGATAGGGCAAACATAGCTTGTCCGACCTGCGCGATGGGCTAAACTCCACAGGGTTTGATTCGTTGATGTTTACGCGATCACCCACATTTGTGGTGATGACCAGAGACTGTTGCCTTCCAGACCCTGAGTTTTCCAATAGAACACCCTGGAAAGGCACGTCCTCAACCACTATTCGGCATTTTTCAGCCGGTGTCACCAGGAAATATTCGTCTTCGTCTCGCCTTAGAATACCTGCGAACAACCGAACCATGCTGGCTCTATCGATAGGACTGTCCATATAGTGCCAGCTCCCATCTTCCTTTATCTGCATATCAATATCGCGGCAGTTGTCAGGGTGCCATAAATGCACTGGCGGTAGAGGGTTATCTTTAACATGCTCAAGCTGTGCTAACAGGGCATAAGAAAAGCTATCTGCAGCCTTCAAAACTTAATCACCTCAGCCTCGAGGGTCTCTAAGTCAACCAGACCCACAGCATTCAAACCCGGCATCAATCCGGCACATTCTCCCGGGTTGAACAACAACTGACGATCATTGATCACATGGGTATATCGATGGGTATGGCCATGTAGCAACAAATCAAAACTGGATTCATCCACCATCGAAAACTCAAGTGGGTCATGAACAACGCAAATTCGTCTCGACGCCCAGTTCAAACAGAACGGCGGATCAACAAAACTAAAACCGAACTTATTCATCATCTCAATCAGTGAGCGGCGCTCCTGATCATTATTACCAAATACACCAAATAAAGGCGCATTTAAACCCGCGAGCACCTCAACGGTTTTAGCCTGGGTTATGTCACCGGTATGAACGACGCGTTCAACACTTGCCTCATTAAACAACTCGACAATTTTGGCACAATTTTTCAAATTGTTGTGCGTGTCGCTGACAACCCCTATCCGCATAAAAACCCCTGGACAACAAAGCCGGGCAAACCCGGCTTCATTTATCCTATTACAATTATCTTACTACAATGCTAATGCCCAAATTACTAACTATAATCAGGCGACTTTTTCCAGGACATGGATACCACAGGCTGACCCTAGGCCAATCACATGCGTCATTCCCAGTCTAGCGCCGTCTACCTGGCGGTCTCCAGCTTCCCCACGTAAGTGCGTGCACACCTCATAAATGTTAGCAATACCAGTTGCCCCCAGAGGATGACCCTTTGATAACAGCCCACCCGATACGTTAACAGGCACTCGACCACCCAAAGCCACCTCACCATCATCAATCATACGCCCTGCTTCGCCATCGGCACACAGACCAAGATTCTCATAATGTAATATCTCAGCAGTAGCAAAACAATCGTGCAGTTCCACCAGGTCAACATCTTCGGGTCCAATACCCGCCATTTCATAAGCTTGCTTGGCAGCAATTCTGGTTACCGCATTGACATCAGGCATGACCAGGTCACGATCCGAATAAGGGTCGCTGGCCAGTACCGATGCCTTGACTTTCACAGCCCGGCTCATCCCTAACTCTTTGGCTTTCTTTTCAGAAACCAGAACAGCAGCCGCCGATCCATCTACGTTCACAGAACACATTAATTTAGTGTTTGGATAGGAAATCATCTCTGCATTCATTACCGTGTCCAGTGGCGTTTCAATCTGGTACATCGCCTTTGGATTCAAAGTTGAATGATGATGATTCTTGACTGAAACCTTGGCAAACTGTTCAAACGTTGTACCGTACTTGCGCGCATGTTCCATCCCCGCTTCAGCAAAAACCGCAGGCATAGTGCCAGACCCTAATAAACCCTCTTTAGGTATACCTTCACCACCACCGCCACCACCTAGCAAACCTCGTCCCATCTGTTCAACACCGACAGCCAGGACACAGTCAAACACACCTGCTTTAATCGACATCCATGCCTCTCGGAAGGCCGTTGCTCCAGTCGCACAAGCATTGGCGCAGTTAACCACCGACACACCAGTCTGGCCGATTTCCTGCAGGATGCGTTGCCCTACCATGGCATTCGCCTGGCCAAGATTTCCGCAATAAAGAGCCTGCATATCCTGAATTGTTAAACCGGCATCATCTAAAGCCATCAATGCCGCCTGCGAACCAATCTGTGGCACGGTTTTTTCCGGAAAGCGGCCAAACTTGATCATATCAACGCCCACTACATAAACATCACTCATAACAATCTCCCTTACTCAAACCGCTGGTTTAAAAAAATAACTGATATAGCTGTTTCCCGCTTTATCCTTACGACCGAGCGCATCCCCATAGACCACGTCGAGCGCCATATCAAATGATAGATTTGCAGGATCAGCTTCCACACCAATCAAATTGCCTTTAATTGTTCCCCCTCCATCTAAATCTACTATCGCAGAGATATAGGGCACATCAATTCCAGGGAAACTCCGATAAACAATGCTGTAAGAATACAACTTGCCTTTATTCTCTAACCGCGTTGCCTTGAGTTGATCTCGAGCACCACACTTCGAACAAGTAGACCTGGCTCCAAGAAAAATCGCATCACAGGCTGAACATTTTAACCCTTCCAGATAAGGGTCTTCAGTTCCCGCACCCTTCAGGTAGGGAACTACAGGCAATGGACCGTTACTGACCGCTTGCTCCGACATAGTCTTTCTCTCTATTACTTCTGATTACGAAGCGTCAAGATTAAACCGCCTATGGGTCAATATTCAAGTGACAAGAATTTACACTTGTGACATCGTAATCATTTTATTAACCATCACGAGGTTTTTATGGCCCGTTACCTTACTTTTTCCGGAAGCCGAAGAGAAGCTTCGTTCAACACGGCAGTTATTAATATTGTTTCCAGAGAACTCACTACATCGAATCAACAAGTCACTGCCATCTCACTAAACGATTTTGAGTTACCGCTTTACGAGCAACCGACAGAACAGCAACTCGGTCTTCCTGAACAAGCAACTGATCTCAGAAACCTGTTTAAGCACCACGATGGCGTTATTATCGGATGCCCGGAATATAATGGCATCTTACCGCCGCTGTTACTGAATACCCTGACCTGGATTTCCAGATCATCCGAAGGCCAGCCAGACTTATCCGTGTTTCAGGGAAAACCCGTCCTGATTACCAGCTGCAGCCCAGGATCGCTCGGTGGAATAAGAGCAGCTGCCCATTTGAAATCATTCCTCAGTGGCGTCGGCTGCGTCGTGTTCCCTGAGATGATCATTGTCGCCAATGCCTTCTCGGCATTCGACCCTAGTGGCAACTTAGCTGATGAAAATCTCAGTCGTAAAACCGTCACCACAATACAACAGTTCCATCAACTGACAAGCAAGATCAGTGCCTGAGCCAGCATGCTCCCATCAGTGGCACGGGACTGGTTTGGATCATCGATCAGGCCTACATATCTTATACCTGATAGACGACTGGCAAGGACCAACAGCAGCTATCATCCAATGCCTTAAATGCGCCTTACCCTGTATGATCTGGATGCAGGCTTGGTCCGAGAAACAAAACAGCTTGAGAGTCTTCAGTCTGTCAAAACTGAAACCGAACGTAGTAAAAGTATTTTTGGACAATCAAGAGAGAGCCTTTTGTGATCTTGCTCGGCCCTCAATGGAACTCGAGGCTTTACTTGCGACGGCTGAGCCCTGTTACCAACTATTCGCACTTGATCTGGATACAGGTCAACTGGGCAATTACCTTTGCTGCGATGATCTATCGAAAATCAGCTATCAATCATGGCGGAAGGGCTTGCCGCATCAAGTTTATTGGCAGCAGCGTTTTATTTTACCGACCCGCTCAGTGACTTCTAACTGAACAGGCTAACCCATCAATGCTAGTCCTGATCATCTAATTCCATAAAGCACCAGCCTACTTCTGGGTGGGCTGCTTTGACTCTACTTTCAAGTTTATTAATCGCGCTAACTGCCTCAGCAACACTCATATGCGCGGGCATCCTTACCTTGGCGGCCAGCATGATTTTAGGACCCATTTGCAAAGTGATCATATTAAAGACCTCCAGAATCCGGTTGTCCTGTGCAATTTGTTCATAAATAACAGCACACAGATCAGGTTCAGCTGACCTGCCAACCAGTAACCCCTTCAAGCGTACGCCGAGGAAAATAGCCACAATCACCAATAGCACGCCAATGCTGATAGAACCGATCGCATCGTATACCGGGTCATTGGTCATCCAAACCATTAACAGTGCTGCAAAGGCTATGCTCAGCCCAAACATAGCAGCCAGGTCTTCTCCCAGCACCACGACTAATTCAGCGTTTCGAGTCTGCTTTAACCATTCCAATAAAGTCCGTTCACCAGCCATTTTCCTGGCTTCGATGGTCGCACCATAAAAACTGGCGCCCTCAAGGCAAATAGCCAGCCCCAATACAGCCAAGCCAATCCAGATATCAGATAACAGGACTGGATTCATCAATTTGTGTAAGCCTTCGTAAATCGAATAGACCCCACCCAGGCTAAACAGTATTAAAGCCACCACAAAGCTCCAGAAGTAACTGAGTTTGCCGTAGCCCATGGGATGTTCTTCGTCAGCTGGCCGCTGGCTTCCCTTTAAGCCAACAAATAACAGGACTTGATTGACTGAATCTGCAAATGAATGAATCGCCTCTGCGAACATACTACCTGACGCGGTATAGATAGCTGCAATCAGTTTTGCTATTGCAATCCCGAGATTGGCGACAAAAGCATACATAATGGCCCTAGCCGGTGAGCTTGATCCAGCCATAATTCTTCTCCAAAAATATCCCAGCCCTTATCTTACTGGTAAAGGCAAAATGCAGACAATCCGCTATACTATTTAAATTGCTGACCAGTACAATAACCGCTCACTAATATCTCGTATGATCGAAACAAACCTTAGTATCACCGTCAATCACGCCGTTAAGCGCATCAGCGGTCTGCTACAGGTACCGACAAAAGCAAAGGCCATAATGGTACTTGCCCACGGAGCAGGCGCCGGTATGCAGCACTCGCACATGGAAAGCCTGGCCACCAGCCTACTCGAACAAGCCATCGCCTGCTTTCGGTTTCAATTCCCGTTTATGGAACAATCGACACGTCCACCAGACTCGTTAGCTGTAGCTGTGGACTGCAGCCTCGCAGCTATAAAAACAGCCACCCAGTATCAACCAAACCTACCCTTGTTTATTGGTGGGCACAGCTTTGGCGGCCGCGTCGCGACTCATGCTGCTATTCACCTCGCCAACCAGGCAAGTGGCCTGATAGCCTACTCATTTCCACTTCATCCTGCTAAAAAACCATCCGTAAAAAGAGCCGAACATTTGGCGTCCGTATCGTTACCGATGCTTTTCATCAACGGCGATAGGGACAGCCTGGCAGACGCAGACCTTCTCGAAACGACCCAGAAAAGCCTGCCTAACTTGAGCTTACATTGGTTACCGGGTGCAGACCATGGTTACAAAACCACCAAACGCTCTGGAATAACACAGCAACAGACTTACCTTGACGCCGCCAGACTCACCCGCCAGTTTATCGATCATCACTCAGCCAGAATTAGGTTCTGAAAGCATCCCTGTGGGTGAGAAGTGGCACCAGATTTTCAAATATGGCCACCCACTGCTCTAGATTCTCTATATTAAGCGCCACCGGCCAGCGGTCAGATGGATGGTGAAAAAGGTCATTACCCGCCAGGATAGACAGATATCGACCACCCGCATCATGAATATTCCTCGCTTCTCCAACGGCCCTATCTATCTCCGGTTTGATGTTATAAACAGGAGATTTGAAAGCCTTAAGCAATTTGATGAAACCTTCCTGTACAACTGCATCAGAAAACTGTAACCGAGCACCTATGGGTGCTGCAGCGGCAAAGTTTGCGCCCAGGTGAACCCACAAATGAGCTGATTTTTCAATCCCGGGTCGTTCACCTAGAAACGCAGCTAACCCTGCATGGTCCAATTCATGTCCAGTATTTGCCAAAAAGACAAGCGAACGCTCGCCTTTACAGGTAACCGCCTTACGAATCATTTCCAGGAAACATATCAGGCCACCGGCTCGTTCCGACGTCGAACACCACCAACTGCTACGAGGAGTCATTATGATGACCGGTTCAAGCGCGGGGTTCGAACCATTAACCAGGGTTTGTATATTAAAGGCTTGCCCAGGTTTTCTCTTTGCCTTTAACCTGATCGAAACTAAACCCCTGGTTTTCATTAATTGCTTAATCTCTAACCAGTAACGATTCGCTATCTGGACTACAGGAGGGCCAAATGGCCGAGCATAGTTATCGGCGTTGTGGAGAGCTATACCGGTTTCAGGAAATTGACTATCAGTGATAACAAGGATGGCGGTGTGCTGATACGACTGCCTTGATTGATAAAGCTTTCTGGACTGGGCCGACTCTGCTTGCGGTGGCGCCATAATGACGCCAATGTCAGCATCCGACCCTAGTTCGCCAATCCTTCCACTGATACTGCTGGCAAGCGGAAAATTACAGTCAAATAATGGTACCGCATCAATTTTGATGTCAGCAAGGCCCACCCAGCATTCATCAATTTGGACCAGTGGAAGCGAGAAAGGTATTTTTTCGGGTCGCGCACCCATAGCAACAATCTGCTCACACAGCCAGTCGCCACTATCTTGGTCAACTCGACTACCGGTACGGTGGTTCCCTTGCAGATCAAACGCTTTGACCAGGCTGCTAATCCGTGACCCCTGCTGCTCTGGCACACTCACCTGCGCAGACAACCGCGGCGATTACCAGCGATGAACTTTATCAACAAACCAGACAACGCTTAATAGTCATAATGTTCAACCTTAACGGTGCACCCAGCAACCCTCTGGAACGCTATCAAATAACAGTTAGGCTAAGGAAAGTTTACGCTAAGAATATTTGATAGATGAGGCGACATGACCGCTTAGCCGTTTTCTCCTTCCAGGCCCGGCACAGGAAATTTTTGGCAGAATTGCTGAACCTGCTCTGCAACCTCTGCAAGCACGGCTTCATCGCCAGGATTTTTAAGGCAGGTAACAAGCCACGAGGCCAGGCGTTGCATGTCGCTCTCCTGCATGCCCCGAGTTGTCGCTGCCGGTGTACCGATACGAATTCCGCTGGGTTTCAGCGGTGGATTAGGGTCGTCAGGGATAATCTGCTTATTGGTCGTAATCTGAACCTCGTCAAGCACCTCCTCAGCAGCCTTTCCATCCAGGCCAAAGGACTTGACGGTATCAATCACCATCATGTGATTGTCCG
>Ga0206679_10000300_pt1 | contig 41231 bp, 37 predicted proteins | sample M110012015metaG_FD_155464 | JGI IMG/M metagenome (GOLD analysis project Ga0206679, IMG submission 155464) | Ammonia-oxidizing marine archaeal communities from Monterey Bay, California, United States - M1 100m 12015 | ecosystem: Environmental > Aquatic > Marine > Intertidal zone | place: USA... | reverse complement strand
TAAATGGCTGGAAGAAGAAGTGGGTTATGACGCGACCATCAACTATAAGACAGACGATATTAGTCAGGCGCTCGGTGAGCTCTGCCCCGATGGAGTTGATGTCTATTTTGACAATGTTGGTGGAAACCTTTTGGAGCCGGTGCTGGAACATATTAACTACCAGGCACGGATTGCATTTTGTGGCGCGGTGGCCGATTACACGTCAGAAAATGGTATGGGGCCCAGCAACCTTTTCAGGCTGGTGGCTAATTGTGCAAAGCTGGAAGGTTTCATGACTCACTACTGGACCTCGGACTACGAAGTCGCAAGAGAAGTGCTCGTTGGCTGGCTGGAGTCAGGCAAACTCAAGAGCTACGAAGCGCTATACGAGGGTGTAGAGAATTGCGGTGTGGCGTTCTGCGACATGCTTAATGGGAAAACTTCTGGTAAGACCATCGTTAAGGTTTCTGCCGGCGAATGAACCGTTCTAACGCAACCTTGTGGTATGTAGTTTTCCTGTTGACCATTGCGTCGACGCTGTCCTTTATTGATCGGCAGATCCTGAATGTCATGATCGGCCCTATCAAGCGCGATCTCGGCGGCCTTTCAGATACCGAGATTTCTCTGATCATCGGCCTGGCGTTCTCAGCAGTATACTCACTGACCACGCTACCACTTGCGCGAATTGCAGACAGGTATAGCCGGCGTAACGTTATTGCCGCAGGTATCTTCAGCTGGAGCGCGATGACGGCACTGGCGGGTATGGCCAATTCATTTTGGACTCTTTTCGTCGCCCGTATGGGGGTTGGCGTTGGTGAAGCATCCCTCGGGCCGGCCACGCAATCAATTCTTGCGGACTATTTTGAGCAGCATCGGCTACCCCTGGCTTACGGCATCGTCGCAGCATCGCCTTTTATTGGAACGGGCCTTGCAAATATTGTCGGAGGGCCACTGATCGATTACCTGGAGGCTCGTCCATTGATAGTGATGCCGGTATTTGGCGAGATGTACTCCTGGCAGACAGTGCTAGTTGTCGTCGGGCTTCCTGGCATATTACTAGCCTTGTTGATGTTTACGATTAAGGAGCCTGAAAGGAAAGGCGCGAGCGCTGAGCGTACTGAAGGATATTCTTATCGCGAGCTCTGGCAGTTCTGTCTTTCCCGCCGAAAGTATCTGACCTACCATTTCATTGGCTATCTTTGTCTGTCGATTCAGGGTTTTGCTTTTTTAACCTGGATTGTCGAGTTTTTCGTTAGAATTCATGGCTGGACCCGCACAGAGATTGGCCTTACCTATGGGGCCATTGCGCTAATTGTGGGGGTTATGGGGAGTATCGGTGCCGGCTACTATGCAGGTTACTGGTTGGCAAAAGGCAGGGCAGACGCGCCTATGCGTTTGGCTTTTTATGGCACGATTGGGTTGGGTCCATTGGCGGTGATTATGCCGTTGGTTTCAAGTGACTGGCTGGCGATTGCGATTATTATTCCGATCACTTTTTTCATGGCGATGCCGCCGGGTCTTTCTAATGCTGCGCTCCAGGCGATTTCGCCAAACAGGTTAAGAGGCCAGATGATTGCAGTGTATTTGATCTGCGTCAGCTTTTTGTCCTACTTGTTCGCCCCTTTAATTATCGGGCTGATGAACGATTATGTATTTGGACGTGAAGATGCTATCGGCTGGTCGCTCTCCTCGCTGGCGTTCGTGAATTATGCGATAGCGGCAGTATGTTTATACCTTTGCCTGGAGCCCCTGAAGGATGCTGTCAGCAGGGTGCGTGAGTTTGCGGAAGACTAATTTTAGTCAGGCTATCTAGTCGGGGAAAGGGGACTATCTTGGTTTTGCCCCGCCGCCGACCCGGAGTATTTCCCCACTGATCCAACTGGCCGCATCTGACGCCAGGTAAATACACGCGGAGGGAATGTCCTCTGGGGTGCCAAGTCGACCCAGTGGAATATTCCATTCTTCCAGGATTTGATCCAGTTGGCTTTCATCCCGGCCAATAGCTTTCAGCATGACTTCCGTTGGGATGGCTCCTGGAGCAACAGCGTTGACCCGAATGTCCGGTGCAAATTCCGCAGCAAGAGTCCAGGTCAGGGAGTTGGTGCCGGCTTTAGCGGCGCCATAGTGAGCACTGCCGGGAACTGGACCCGTGCCGGCGCCGGAGGTTATGTTGATGATTGAGCCTTTCTCCATGTACTTAGCGGCCGCGATGCTGCCCGTATAAATCGAAGTCAGGTTCAGGGCGATCGTTCTGTCCCATTCGTCTCGTGGTAACTCTCGTATAGGCATTCGCATAGGAGATCCGCCGGCATTGTTCACCCAGATAGTGAGTTTGCCATAGGCGTCGATCGCTGCTTTTCCTAAAGCATCAAGTGCGGCATCGTCTGTGACATCGGTTGTGACCGCGATTGCCTCTCCTCCGTCGGTCCGAATGGCTTCTGCAACAGCCTCGATTTCCTTCGTTCTGCGCGCAGCGACAACCACCCTGGCCCCGGCTTTGGCGAAATCTTTTGCTATGCCTTCCCCAATACCCCGGCCAGCGCCGGTGACGACAGCTACCTGTCCTTCTAGGCTATATCGATCGAGTATGCTCAATGTGAAGGTCAGGCCGCCGCTTGTTTCGCGTCTTCAAGACGCTGTTTGAGTTCTATGAGTTCCTTGTGGAGTTCTTCGGGAACATGATTCCCATAGGTGGCGTAGTAGTCCTCAATCAGCGGGATCTCTTCAAGCCATCCGTCAACTTCTACCCTAAGTAGTTCTGCGATCTGGGTATCGGAGAGGTTAAGACCCGAAAAATCCAGCCCATCAACGTTGGGTAGATTACCGATAGGCGTTTCAACTGCGTCCGCCGTACCCTCACATCGTTCGAATATCCATTTCAGGATGCGGGAATTTTCACCGAACCCTGGCCATATAAATTGGCCGTCGTCGTCTTTTCTGAACCAGTTGACGTAGTAAACCTTGGGAAGCCTAACGTCCTGCTGCTGGCCCGTGTTAATCCAATGACTCCAGTAGTCGGCCATGTTGTAACCGCAGAAAGGGAGCATCGCCATGGGGTCTCGTCGAAGTTCGCCGATCTTCCCCGCAGCGGCGGCGGTTTTTTCCGATGAAACAATGGAGCCAAAGAAGGTTCCTTGCTGCCAGTTCCTGGCCTCGTTCACGAGCGGTACAACCGTTGCTCTTCTTCCGCCGAATAAAATGGCACTAATGGGTACACCCTTTAGGTCTTCCCATTCATCTGCGATAACGGGACACTGGGCGGCGGATACGGTGAACCTTGCATTAGCGTGAGCTGCCGGTGTCTCAGAGTCCGGTGTCCAGTCATTACCCTTCCAGTCAATCAGGTGTTCGGGTGCATCGCCGATACCTTCCCACCAGACATCGCCATCATCGGTTTCGGCAACATTGGTAAAGATACAGTTTTCGGTAAGGCTTTCCATGGCATTGGCATTGGAGTCCATGCCTGTGCCTGGCGCGACACCAAAAAACCCGGCTTCAGGGTTAATGGCATAAAGTTGACCATCATCGCCAAATTTCATCCAGCAGATATCGTCACCGACTGTTTCAACCGTCCAGCCGGGAATAGTAGGAACGAGCATCGCCAGATTGGTCTTGCCACATGCGCTGGGGAACGCGCCGGCAATGTAATGGGACTGACCTTCAGGATTAGTCAGTTTCAGAATCAGCATGTGTTCCGCAAGCCAACCCTCGTCCCTCGCCATGACAGAAGCGATTCTTAGCGCAAAGCATTTTTTACCGAGCAAGGCATTACCGCCGTAGCCGGAACCGAATGACCAAATCTCGCGTGTTGTCGGGAAATGGGCGATGTGCAGTTTCTCTGGATTGCAGGGCCATGGGGCATCTGCCACGCCGTCCTCCAGCGGAACACCCACTGAGTGCACACAGGGGACGAATTCTCCGTCTTCTCCCAGTTCATTCAGGACGGGCTGGCCGACCCGGGTCATAATGTGCATGCTAGTGACGACGTAAGGTGAATCGGTGATTTCGATACCGATATGGGCGATTGGAGAACCTACAGGTCCCATTGAAAAGGGGATGACGTACATGGTTCGGCCACGCATACAACCTTCGAACAGTCCTGTCAGCGTTGAACGCATTTGATCGGGTTCTATCCAGTTGTTGTTTGGGCCCGCATCCTGTTCGTCTTCTGAACAGATATATGTCCTGCTCTCCACCCTTGCGACATCCGCCGGATCCGAACGTACGAGGTAGCTGTTAGGCTTTTTTTCTTCGTTGAGTTTTTTTGCGACACCTGCGTCTAAAAGCAGGCCCCACATGCGATTGTATTCATCAGTGCTGCCATCGCAAATAACCACGGCTTTTGGCTGGCATAGGTGTTTCATCTCTTCTAGCCAAGCCGCGAGCTTGTTGTGTTTCAGCATCAATTTTCGCCCTTTTTGTGTGTGCCGGTACCATAAAACTGCGCCCGAAGCCGCAGGGTCGCAAGTCGCGGAAGAATAACGTATTCAGTTCTCTAAATCGACGAGTGACCATGATTTTTATGGGTTTCTATTCGAGTCTCTATTGATGGGTTGCCTCAGTTTTGTGGGGGTTGCAGGGTAAGGTTCTGTTACGATGCCCATCATGCAACTCCAGCCCACCAGAAGTCTCGATGAATACCGGCCCTATTGGGCAGAATGTTTCGGTATCGCTCCATTTTTGCCCACCTCAAGGGCAGAGATGGATGCCCTGGGTTGGGATAGCTGTGATGTGATCATTGTCACCGGGGATGCCTATGTGGACCACCCCAGCTTTGGCATGGCCGTTATTGGCCGGGTGCTGGAAGCCCAGGGTTTCCGGGTTGGCATCATCGCGCAGCCCGAATGGCGTGGGACGGAAGAGTTTTCTGCTCTGGGAAAGCCTAATCTCTATTTTGGGGTTGCGGCGGGCAATATGGATTCCATGATCAACCGTTATACCGCCGATAAAAAAATCCGTCACGATGATGCCTATACCCCGGGTAACATCGGTGGTCGGCGGCCCGATCGGTCAATCATTGTGTATTCTCAGCGTTGTCGGGAAGCGTTCCCAGACGTGCCGATTGTCATAGGGAGCATCGAGGCCAGTCTTCGGCGGATTGCCCATTTTGATTACTGGAGCGAGAAAGTACGCCGATCGGTGCTGCTGGATGCAAAAGCCGATATGTTGCTGTTTGGTAACGCAGAAAGGGCCATCGTTGAACTGACGCATCGAATGGCCTCGGGTGAAGCCGCTGCTGATATTCGGGATATTCGAGGGACAGCCTACGTCACGGATGAGCCGCTGCCAGGTTGGCGTGGACTGGATGAAAGCCGGCTGCCTGATGAAAAGACCGGGAGCGGGCTTCGATTAATGATGGAAGCGGTACCAGAGTATATAGAGCTGCCGTCTTTTGAATCGGTTCGGGGTGACAAGGCTTTGTATGCACACGCATCACGTCTGCTGCACCGGGAAACGAATCCCGGTAATGCTCGCGCGCTGGCACAGCGACACGGAGACAAGGTTGTTTGGTTGAACCCTCCGCCGATTCCGCTTACCACACCGGAACTCGACTGGGTGTTTGAGCGCCCTTACCAGAGAATCCCTCATCCTGGATACGGCGGCGATAATATTCCTGCCTTTGAGATGATCAGGCATTCGGTCAATATCATGCGCGGCTGCTTTGGCGGCTGTACCTTTTGTTCGATTACCGAACATGAAGGTCGTATTATCCAGAGCCGCTCAGAAGAATCGATTATCAACGAGATTAGCGAAATCCGGGATAAATCCCCGGCGTTCACTGGCGTGATTTCAGATCTTGGTGGTCCCACCGCAAACATGTGGCGCCTGAACTGCAAAGACAAAGAAATCGAAGAGTCGTGCCGCAGGCCTTCCTGCGTCTATCCTTCTATTTGCAAGAACCTGAATACGGACCAGACCCCACTGATTTCCCTTTACAGAAAAGCGCGTGAAGTGGAGGGGGTCAAAAAGGTCCTGATTGCATCGGGTCTGCGCTATGACCTTGCGGTTGAGACGCCGGAGTACGTTAAGGAATTGGTGACAGAACATGTCGGTGGGTACCTGAAGATTGCGCCGGAACACACAGAGCAGGGCCCGCTTTCTAAAATGATGAAGCCCGGTATCGGAACCTATGATGCGTTTAAAGCGATGTTCGAGAAATACTCGCAAGAAGCAGGTAAAAAGCAGTATCTGATCCCGTATTTTATAGCGGGTCATCCGGGAACGACCGATGAAGACATGTTAAATCTCGCGAGATGGCTGAAGGAAAACGGTTTTCGAGCCGACCAGGTGCAGACGTTCTATCCGTCGCCCATGGCCACTGCGACTGCCATGTATTACTCGGAAAGAAATCCGCTGAAAAGAGTCGCTCGATCTTCTGGGTCTGTCAGTGTGGTGGCAAAGGCAAGACAACGCAGGTTGCACAAGGCCTTCCTGCGCTACCACGATCCGGACAACTGGCCCATGCTGCGTGAGGCGCTTCGAAAAATGGGTCGCAGCGATCTGATCGGTAACGGGAAGATGCACCTGATACCAAGAACGCAGTTTTCAAAGCCCGGCTACCGCAGTTCTCGTCCATTTTCGACCCAGCACAATGGTCTACCCAGGAACCCAGGACAAAAAAGGCGTAAGTAGCTTTTAAAGGTCAGACTGCCTCTGCAATGTTCAGGGTGTCCCTGAGCTCTCGTTTGAGAAATTTCCCACTGGCGTTACGAGGCAAATGATCATCGCTGAACCAGATATACCGAGGAACCTTGTGTTTGGCCATATGTTGGAGGCAAAAGGCTCGAATATCATCGGCGCTCGCATCGGAGCCGGGTTTCAGATAGATAGACACGCCAACTTCTTCGCCGAGTCTGTCGTCAGGGATGCCAAACACAGAGCATTCTGCAACGCTTCCCATCTTGTGTAGGGTTGTTTCAACTTCGCTGCAATAAATGTTCTCGCCACCCCGAAGGACCATGTCTTTCAGTCGGTCAACAATGAAAATGAAGCCGTGTTCATCGATCGTTGCCACGTCTCCAGTGTGCAACCAGCCGTCGGTGATTGATTCTGCGGTGGCCTCTTCACGATTGATGTAGCCCTTGATGACCGGAGCGCCCCTGACCCAGAGCTCGCCCGCCTCGCCCTGGGCAAGTTCGTTACCGTCTTTATCGACTACCTTTGCCTCGAAAACGGGCATAGCGGGCCCACAGCTGGCGGGTTTATCCAGAAAGAAAGTACCGGCAATGGAGGTGATAATGCCGCAGGTCTCCGTCATGCCATAGCCGGTACCTGGGCTAGCATTTTTAACGGCTTTGTCGATTTTTCCAACCAGGTCGGGTTGCAGTTGCGCGCCACCGCCGCCGACAGATTTTAACGATGATGTATCGTAATGATCAAAATCCGGGTGGCTAATCAGCTCACGAGACATCACGGGCACCCCGGTCAGACTGGTAATTTTCTCGGCCTCAATGATTTTGAGCGCTTCACCAGCATCCCAGCGGTACATGTGAATCAGTTTCCCCCCGGCCATGGTTGTTCCCTGGGCGAGGCAATTGTTGGCAGTCACGTGGAACAAGGGTGTTGTGACCAGTGCTGATGGTGGTTCTACCTCTTCGGGATTGGGTGGTTCGAGGTTATTGATCCTGGCGGTAGAGAGGCCGTTTACCTGTGCGGCGAAGCCAAGGTTCATAATGTTATGTACGCATCCACGGTGGGTTAGTTGCGCGCCTTTAGGGTAGCCGGTTGTCCCGGAAGTATAAAAAATGCAGGCATCGGTATCCGGATCCACATTCACTTCAGGCAGATCACCGCCGGTAGAGATGACTTCCTGATAGTTGATGACATCCTCGGCAGCATCAGGGAGCCTTACTCCGACGGTAGTAATGTCTGGGAATTCATGCCGTATATTGACATAACGAGCCAGTCGCTCTTGATCGCAGAATAGCACCTTCGGTATGGAGTCTTTCAGGGCATAGGCCATCTCATTTTCGACCCACCAGGCATTCATACCAACGACAGTGACCCCTGTGGAAACACATGCCCAGTAAAGCAGTAACCATTCAGGGTAGTTTCGAAGTGCTATCGCTACCCTGTCTCCTGGCTCGACACCTTGATTGCGAAGCCAGTTTGCGATTGAAGCGACTTCACGATGTGCATCTGCATAGGTCCACCGTTCTTCACCGAAGACCAGGTAGTCATTAGTGGCATGCGCTGCTGCGGCCAACCAGATTTCGCGCAGGCTGGGAGGGGCCTCTGAATAGACTCGCATAGGGGAACCACGAACCTCGATTTCCTTGTAATGGAAGGGGGCTCCCTCGGCGACGAGAGCATCCCAGGTTTCTTTATAAATTTCGTACATCGTTGGCTCCGCGAACTTCAAAGATTGGGTAAGATAGGGATTCTGTTCACCGGTTGCAAATTTTGTATTTTTTTCAGGGTGATTCCGGGTAAACGCGAGGACTAGAAGTGACATATTTATTGGAAGGTATAAAGGTCATTGACCTGGCCAGTTTTCTGGCAGCACCAGGTGCAGCGACGTTGATGGCGGACTACGGCGCAGAAGTGATCAAGATCGAGCCTCCCGGTGGGGATGGTTACCGGCGCCTGCACGGTAATTGGAAGACAGACTATAACTGGCAACTGACTTCTCGCAATAAGCTGGGGATGTCATTGGATATCACGACGGATGAGGGCCATGAGGTGCTGATGAAACTGCTCGATGATACGGACGTGCTGGTCACCAATTTTCGGAATGACCAGCTTGAAAAGTATGCAATGAGCTATGAAGCCCTTCACGTTCGATTCCCTCGCCTTATTGTTGCCCAGCTGACGGGTTATGGAAACCTTGGGCCGGACAAGAAGCGTCGCGGATATGACTCTACCGCATGGTTTGCCAGGACTGGGATCATGCAGCTGATGAAGCCTAAGGGTGCACCTCCTGTGTTTCCGGCAGGAGGGGTCGGAGATCATTCAACCGCAATGTCGCTGTTCGCCGGGGTAATGATGGCGCTGTTTAAACGGGAGAAAGAGGGAGAGGGCAGCTTTGTTGAAACTTCGCTTATCGCGAGTGGCTGTTGGGCGAATGGTATGAGCCTGCAGGGGGCCATCTCTGGGTATGATTTGGGTAGGTTTCTGGACAAAAGTACCAGAAGCCCTTTCGCCATGGTATACGAGACCAGGGACAGGCGATTCGTCATTCTTGTGTTTACTAATCCGCCCAAGGAATGGCCGGAGTTTGCGAATGCTCTCGGGCATCCTGAATGGCTGGAAGATAGTCGGTTCCAGGATATGCGTACCTTGATGCGCCATCGTGATGACCTGAAAGAGATTATTGCCGAGACGATTGGCGCAATGAACCTGAAGGACGTGAGCCTGGCACTCGACAAGTTCGAACTGACCTTTGGTGTCATTGATGGGCTGACGGATGTCGTGCAGGACGCTCACCTGATTGAAAACGGCGTGGTCATTAAAACTGAATCGGATGATCCTGAGTTTGAATGGACCATAGCAAACCCGATCAAGATATCGGGTGAAGCCTGTAAGCCAGCAATTGATCCGCCGCTTTATGGGGAGCACTCACGAAAAATTCTTCTGGACCATGGTTTCACTGAAAAGGATATCGAGTCCCTGATCCAGAATAAGGTGGTTTTTGCCGGAGAGTCTTAGCTAGGCGTATAACCATTTGCGCTAATGATAACTTTGCCCACAACTTTTCTGTCCGTCAGCATCTTCATAGCGTCGACAGCTTTCTCTAACGGGAAAGCGGCACAGATGTGGGGATCAATATCGCCGTTTTCCAATAATTGGTACAGCTCCCTGCGGGTTCTCTCACCCAACTCGGGGTCTCGGCGTCCGATTTCACCTGCGCGAACTCCTATGACGCTGATTTGTTTTATAAGAATATGGTTCACAGCAGCTTTTGGCCAAACCCCGGATGTAAATCCGATAGTTAATATTCTTCCGTTCCAGTTGATGCAACGCATGCTTTCATCAAACACGCTTCCTCCGACGGGATCAAAAACCACATCAGCACCGAGTCCATCCGTCAGACCCTTAACCTTTTCCCGAAACCCGCCGAGCGAATCGTCAGGCAACGTATAATTGATGACATGGTCGGCGCCCCGGGCCTTCACCACAGCAAGCTTTTCGTCCGTGCCGCCGGTTGCGATGACCGTTGCGCCAAGGTGTTTGCCAAGATCGACGGCTGCTAGGCCAACGCCCCCGGTCGCGCCGTGAACCAGCAAGGTTTCACCAGCTTTTAGATTTCCTCTAATGGTAAGTGCGACGTAGGCTGTCAGGTAAGCCGTCTGATAGGCGGCTGCTTTTTCGAAACTGATCCCCGAAGGGATGGGTTTGACCGACTGTACCTCTGCGTTGACCAACTCACTAAAACCGCCATATCGCGTTCCCGCTACTGCCCTGTCCCCGACCTTAAACTGATCGACACCAGGTCCAACAGCGACGACCTCACCTGCAAATTCACCGCCGGGCGCGAATGGTAATGGGGGGGAGAACTGGTACTTGCCCTGGATCATCAAGACGTCGGGAAAGTTAACTGAGCAGGCCATCACCCTAATCTGGACTTCGCCAGCGCCGGGTGGAGCGATGTCTATTTCGTCCAGGCTGACCGTTGATATGTCGTCATTGATTTGGTGGCAGCGAATCGTTTTCATTACGTGTCAATATTCCTCTCTGATCGTGGGCAGGGACAAGTTAGCACAATACTGATACCCTCGGTTTCATTGCCTTGAATAAAGGATTTGAGGCAGGGATTAGATTCAGGAGGAAGTTGTCGTGGTCGAAGGCATTAACGTTGAAAAGGTGACAAGGTGGTTGGTTGAGCGAATCCCTGAGATCAAACCACCGCTCAGTTTTTCACTGATAGCGGGCGGGCACTCAAACCTTACCTTTCGGTGTGAGGATGTTGCCGGGAACGCCTACGTATTGAGGCGCCCTCCACTTGGGCATGTTCTTGAGTCCGCTCATGATATGGGCAGGGAACATAAAATCATTGATGCTCTGAAGAACTCTGATGTGCCCGTTCCTGCAAACCATGGCTTGTGTAAAGACAATTCCGTCAATGAGGCTGACTTCTATGTGATGGAGTTTATCGATGGTCTTGTCCTGAATGACTCCGTAATAGCAGCGACATTGCCAGAAGCTTCAAGGATACCGATTGGTGAAGATGTTGTGGATATTCTCTGCAAGCTCCACGCGATTAATCCCGATGATGTTGGCCTTGGCGATTTGGGTCGTAAAGAAGCGTACCTGGCACGTCAAATCAAAAGGTGGACCAAGCAATGGGAAGCCGCGAAGACACACGATATTCCCGAAATGGAAGAAAGCTGCCGTTTGCTGGCTGACCGCATGCCTGAGCAAATTGGTGCAACTATCGTCCACGGTGATTTCCGGTTAGGCAATATGATCGTTGCGGATGGCAAGGTAAAAGCAATTCTGGACTGGGAGCTTTGCACCTTAGGGGACCCGTTGGCAGATGTAGGTTATCTGATGAATAACTGGGTGACACTTGAGGAAGTTCTGGAGCCTGGTGAAGGCGACCAGTCGCCATCTGCAGCGGGTGGTTTCATTACCAGAGAAAAAATCGCTGAAATTTATGAGAAAGCCACCGGTAGAGATTTGTCCGGAATCAATTACTATCGTGCTTTTTCCCATTGGCGCCTGGCCGCAATTGGTCAGGGTGTTTACAAGCGATATCTTGTGGGTGCGATGGGGGAGGACACGGACGTAGATCTCGAGAAGCAAAAAGCGGGTGTTGCAAGAAGAGCGGCCAGCGCTCTTGAGCTACTCTCCTGACCCGTCAGTGGATAGTTTTGGAATCACTGACCAGTGCCAGGAGCCGCTTGGACGCGAGTTTCTTTAGCTGATCATCTGACGCACTCTGCAGGACCTGTGTATAGGTGTATTGCGCGAGTGTGACGTTGCCCTGCATTTCATACACTGCGCCTAGTTGCACGTTAAACTCATCACGTTCCGGAAACAGCAAGAGCTGGCGGTCGATACATGCCTTGCTTTCTTCCCAGGATTTTTGTCGCCAGAAAATCTGTTTCAGGTTGTCCAGCATGCGGATCAGGACATCTCGTGGTGAAGCCGGGCTAAAATACTCTTCCTTTAACGTCGCCCTTGGGCCAGCAATCTGTCTCAACATGTTCTGGCAGTCAGCTCGACTGAGTTCACGGCCAGAAAACGGATCAACAATAGTGCCGCTCCTGCCACCGTACTGCACAAGGAAATTTCCCGGAAACGAAATGCCACTGACTGGAATGCCCAGTCGTGAACCGATCGCAATATGTACCAGCGCAAGACTGATCGGAATGCCATGTTTGTAATCAATAACCCTGTTCAGGTAACTGTTGGCAGGGTCGTAGTAGTCGGTGACATTTCCGCTGAATCCAAGGTCATCATGGATGTAATTCACCAGGGCGGATACGGGAATACCAAGATGCGTGTGGAAACGGTCGTCAGACTTAAACCTGACGGCGAGATCGTCGAGCTCGCTCAGGTAGTGCTCGACAGAGATGTCCTGTTCTGCTTCAGCTGCGATTAACAGCGCTGCTTCATCCAATCTGATGTCAGCGTCTCGTTGGGCCGCCAGCCGCGCGAACCTGTTCCTGATGTCGTCATCCATTAAGCACGTCCTCGATCGTCTCAACTTTACAAGGATGAATATGATATGCAATGCTCGCGGCCAGCTTTTTGCTGGCATTGGTATTGCTCAGGTTTCGTTCGCTCGGTGATAGGGAGAACCGGCAATGGCCTTGCTGGGGGGAATGGCTGAAGAACACGCTTTAATGTGCCTGTGCGGCCTATTTACGGTAAAACTGACAGGGGGCCCGCATGCGAAGAGTGTATTGACGAAAATAGGATGGAAATAGAATATCATGAAGTTTAAGGGGGCCCATGGGGGCGTGAGGTCAAACGTGAGAGTCTTTCAACTCGAAGGAAAACGACAAAAAGAACCAATCTAACCGGAGAACAATGTGGAATTTGATTTAAACCAAACAGATGAACTGCTCGCAACGACTCGTGCTGTCAGGAAGAGACTGGATTTCGATCGGGCAGTCCCCAGAGATGTCATAGAAGAATGTATCGGGCTATCGCAGCAAGCGCCCACCGGAACAAACTCCCAGGGCTGGCGTTGGCTGATCATCGAGGACGCGGAAAAACGCGCGGGCCTTGCAGAACTCTACAAGAAAATGGCTGATATTTATCTGGCGGAAGAAGGTCGCAAGGCGGCTGAATCGGGAGACGCACAAACAGCACGAGTGCTCGAATCTGCCGTATTTCTCGCAGAGAACCTCCAGAATGCCCCAGTTCATGTTATTCCTTGCCTGCAAGGGCGGCCGCCGGAAGGTACGCCCCTCATGGGTATTGCGGCAATGATGGGATCTATTTTTCCTGCGGTGTGGAGTTTTCAGTTAGCGCTGCGGGCCCGTGGCCTGGGTTCCTGCCTGACCTCGCTGCATCTATTTCATGAAAAAGAAGCTGCTGAATTGTTGGGTATTCCTGATGACGTTCTGCAGGTGGCCCTGTTGCCTGTTGGTTATACCAAGGGGACTGATTTCAAGCGTGCAAATCGCCCTGACCCTTCAACTATTATCCATTACGACAAGTGGTAGACAGAAAGACAATTGGGCTTAGCATCGCTGAGCCCAGTTACGATAATAGTAACAATAATAGTTACTGTTCTGGTTCGTCCTGTTCTGCTTTTTCGCGCTGAGCCTCACGGGCCTCTTTTTTCAGCATTGCCCTTTGGGCCTGGGCAGAAGAGGCGTCCCCTCCGATATGGTCCTCACCTCGCTCTTTCGCTAACTGGATTTGCTTCTGCCGTTCGCGAAACCTTGCGCGGTCCGCATCTGTTTTGCTGTCGATACAATGTGAACAGCTGACGCCCCTGACGTAGGCATTGCTTTTTTTGTCTGTATCGCTGATCGGCATCCTGCATGCATGGCACTGGTCATAGGAGCCAGGCTTCAGGTCATGGTCGACGGTGACGCGGTTATCGAAGACAAAGCACTCTCCTTGCCAGAGTGATTCTTCCTTGGGAATATCTTCAAGATATTTAAGGATGCCGCCTTCCAAGTGATAGACCTCATCAAACCCTTTGGACTTCAGGAAGGCGGTTGATTTTTCGCACCTGATCCCGCCAGTGCAAAACATGGCGACCTTCTTATGCCTGTCGGGACTCAATTCGGATTCCGCGAATTCGGGGAATTCCCGGAATGACTCTGTGTGCGGATTTATAGCATTCTCGAACGTGCCTATCAGCACCTCGTATTCGTTTCGGGTGTCAATCACAGTGACTTCGGGATCTGATATCAGTTCGTTCCATTCCTCTGCTTTTACGTAGGTACCTACAATTTGTCGGGGGTCGATATCGGTTATACCCATCGTGACGATTTCTTTCTTGAGTTTGACCCGGGTACGTGGGAAGGGCATTTCCTCTGCAGTAGATAACTTGTACGCGATGCCGTCGAAGCGGCCATCGCTCGCAAGGAAAGCCTGCAGGCTACTTATACTTTCCGAGGTGCCTGCGACTGTCCCGTTGATTCCTTCTGCAGCAATCAGCAGTGTTCCCTTAATGCCTTTGTCTTTCAGTAGACTTAGTAGCGATTGTTGGAGCGCCTCGTCATCATCAATAGCAACAAAATGATAAAGCGCGCAGACTACTACTTCTATCTTGTTGTTCTGTGAGTTATCCGCCAAACCGGACTCCCGCGAAAGTGTCGGTAAAGGTGCAATCCTCTCTGGGGTTTGGCCTCGGAGTTTTCAGTTGTTTGACCGGATTGCAGATGCCCGTCGACGCGGCGAATATCGTACGCATTGCCTCATAAATTGCCATGACTCAACCCTGGGTCATTAAGATTGGTGTATTATCGCGCAAGTGTTCAACAAGTTCATGAAAAAATGAGGAGTTATCATGCCAATCAATCCTGAAGCTGTTGGTGTAAAGGGTCAACCATCACGAAGAAACTGGACGTCGAAAGATGCCCTGTTGTATGCCGTCGGCATTGGGGCAGGGACAGACGAGTTGCAATATACGACAGAGAACACAAAGGACACCGACCAAAAAGTATTTCCCACCTTTGCGGTGATTGTTGGTGGTGGCGGGATACCGATGCGGGAAGTGGGCTCGTTCAATCCTGCGTTGATGGTACATGGAGAGCAAGGCATTGAGTTACTGAGTGAAATTCCCGCAGAGGGTGAGATCGAAAGTGTGGGCGAGTGTACGGCCATCTACGATAAGGGGAGTGCGGCGGTCCTCGAATTTACTTCTGAGTCTAAAAATATTGCGACGGGAGAAGTCCTGCTTAGAACCCGCACTTCGCTTTTTTGTCGAGGCGAAGGGGGCTGGGGCGGTGACAGGGGTCCTTCTGAAAAAATCCAGTTTCCGGATCGTGCTCCGGATCGACAGGTGAGCTATACAACACGAGAAGACCAGGCGTTGACTTACCGATTGTCCGGTGATCGGAACCCGTTGCATTCAGATCCTTCTTTTGCAGCTATGGGAGGGTTTGAAAAACCGATTCTGCACGGGCTCTGTACTTACGGATTCACCGGTCGTGGATTACTAAATGCGCTTTGTGATGGCGATGCGGGTCGATTCAAATCCATGAATGCGCGATTTTCGAAGCCTGTTATCCCGGGTGACACGCTGACCGTGTCGATGTGGGTGGATGGTAGTGAAGCGCTGTTCAGGACAACCAACCAGGACGGTGATGTCGTGATTGATCAGGGTGTGTTCAGATTTGAATAAGTATCCGCGCCACTAGGGCTGGTGTTTGCGCAGTTCACCAAAAGAAAAATCTTGGGATGAGGACAATGCTTGATGTAGGGGATACGGCACCAGACTTTGATCTGACAAACGAAGAGGGTGTTGTTGTTACGCTAGATGACCTTTTAGCAGAGGGACTACTGGTTCTGTATTTCTATCCCGCGGATTTTACGTCTGTGTGCACGACAGAAGCCTGCGAAATGCGTGACCGTCACGACGACCTTCGAGCCATGAGTGTCAATGTCGTCGGTGTAAGCCCCCAGGGGCGATCCAGCCACAATCGTTTTCGCCAACGGTACGACTTGCCTTTCCCATTGCTCGATGACCGACAGAAAAAAGTGATCAGAGCTTATGGCGTTAACGGGCCGCTGGGTCTGGGTGTCCGAAGAGTAACTTTCCTCATAACCCCGGATAAAAAGATAGCCAGGAGGGTGGTTGCCGATTTCAGGGTTAAGCAACATATAGATTTGATTGATTCGGTAGTCGAGGGTCTGGTCGGCTACTAATTCGAGGGGGATGAAGGTCATCTGCCAGTGTATCTCGCCGAACACTGATAGGTGCCAGAAGAATGCGTTGGTTACTGTTGAATGGTGTGATCATGAGAATAGGATGATACCTCCAACACTGGGCATGAAGCGTCTACCGGAGAAATGATCTGATTAGCCGGCAACGGCGTAAATTCCTATAAATCTGGAAGAAAAGATGAACAAAAAGCTGGTGTGGATAGCGGGTATATTGGCTTCTTTGGCGGTCGGCGGGCTCATCGCCCTTGCGGGCAGCCAGAACGGGGCGCTGTGGATGGGGCTTCCAGTGTTCGCGCTTTGCTGTGGTATCGCGTTCTTGGTTCAGTGGTTGTTGTTTATCCCGGCCTATGTGTTCCAGACGGAGCGGTATTTTGATCTGGCCGGCAGCCTGACCTACATTTCGCTGGTCGTGGGCGCGTTGTATCTTTCCGGGGCGGGCGACCCCCGATCGCTCATTATCGGAGGATTGGTAATCATTTGGGCGTGCCGGTTGGGCACCTTCCTATTCACTCGAGTATCAGCGGACGGCGAAGACAAGCGTTTTCGCTCCATTAAGCCGGACTTCTTACAGTTCCTAATGACGTGGACGATCCAGGGATTGTGGGTCTCGGTCACCCTTGCGGCGGGGCTCGCGGCTATGACGGCGGATGAACTCAAACCGTTCGGGCTAGCGGGAGCGTGCGGTCTGGCCCTTTGGATTGTTGGTTTTGTGGTCGAAGTGGTGGCCGATAAACAGAAGTCCAAATTTAAAAAGGAACATCCCGGTGAATATATCACTGGGGGACTGTGGCATTACTCCCGGCACCCTAACTACCTGGGAGAAATTATTCTGTGGGTGGGTATATCCATTCTGGCGTTGCCGGTACTGAGTGGCTGGCAGTACGCGACCTTGATATCGCCGGTATTCGTGTGCTTCCTGCTGATCAAAGTCTCGGGAATCAGAATGCTCGAATTTCAGGCTAATAAGCGGTGGGGTAAGGACCCAGCCTATCAGACGTATCGCGCCAATACGCCTGCTCTGGTGCCAAGGCTTAGGTTCTAGCTACTTTTTATGTAACACGACGGGTAAGTGCGCGTAACCCTTAACGAACGGACTCCGGATATAGGCGGGGGCGCCGACCACCTCAACAGTGTCAAAGCGCTTCAGAATCTCTTCCCAGACAATCCGTAATTGCATTTCTGCCAGCCTGTTGCCCATACAGCGGTGGATGCCGAAACCGAAAGACAAGTGCTGTCGTGGCTTGGCTCGGTCGATGATAAATTTATCGGGCGTTTCAATCGCAGATTCGTCCCGATTCCCTGATACATACCACATGACGACCTTGTCGCCTTTCTTAATGGTTTTCCCTCCGATAACAGTATCTTCCAGGGCGCGTCTGCGCATATGGGCAAGTGGCGTCTGCCAGCGGATGATCTCTGGTACCATGCTTGCAATAAGTCCTGGGTTTTCCCTGAGTTTCTGGTACTCATCCGGGTGCTGATTAAGTGCAAGAATACCCCCGGAGATTGAATTACGGGTGGTGTCGTTCCCGCCAACAATCAGGAGAATTAGATTGCCAAGAAACTCCATTGGACGCTCAAGCATGTCTTTCGTGGTTTCGCCATGAGCGAGCATAGTAATCAGGTCATTGTCGCCTGGTGTTTGCTGTCGCTCTTTAAAAATTTCTGTAAAGGTTGTTAGGCATTCAATAAGCTCCTCGCGGCGTTGGTCCTCCGATTCGATAATTCCCTGCTCAAGGTTGGCTGTTGCGACGTCGGACCAGCGAGTTAATTTTCGGCGCTGCTCGAATGGAAAATCGAAAAGGGTTGCCAGCATTTGCGTGGTCAGTTCGATGGAGATTCTGTCTACCCAATCAATTTCTTCACCGACAGGTAACCCGTCAAGCAAATTTGCTGCGCGAGCTCGTATGGTTGATTCCAGCTTGACCAGGTTTATCGGTGCAACCACCGGGCTGACGACCTTTCTCTGGTCATCGTGTTTTGGCGGGTCCATCGCAATGAACATTGGCAGGGTGAAATCTTCATCCTGGTCACCGAGAGTGATGCCGCCTTCGGAAGAAAACACCTTGTGATTTGTGTCGACCTGCATGATGTCTTCGAAGCGAGTGATCGACCAATACGGGCCAAACTCACTCTCCTCACAGAAATGTACAGGGGCTTCTTTTCTGAGTCGTTCGAAATAGGCCCAGTGAGCGTTCTGTTCGAATAGATGCGATTGAGCAACATTAAAATTCCCGTCAAGCGGGATCGAATAAGGGTCTACAACAATTTCTTTGCTGGTGCGGATGGCATCGCTCATATCTGGATCCTGGCTCTGGGTGGGCGTTGTGTCCGCTAGTACTGGAATTCCGGCAGGTTTACGACAAGACCATTGAGTTCATCAGTCACGGCGATCTGGCATGAGAGACGTGAATTAGGTTCCCGGTCAGGGTTCAGGTCGAGCATTGCGTTTTCCTGGTCATCAGCCGTGCCAACCCGGCTCATCCATTCGCTTTCAATAAGTACGTGGCAAGTGGCGCAGGAGCACTCGCCACCGCAGTCGGCGTCAATGCCAGGAACGAGGTTGTCGAGCGCGATTTTCATGACCGAATCACCATTGTCCCCATCAACGGTTTTGGTCTCGCCGGAAAACTGAACAAAGGTAACTGTAGTCATTGAACTGGGCCATCATTTAAAGGCGCAAAATTAGCAACAAAGGAGGGGGCTATAAAGGTGCAATATGGCCACAATATAATCTTATTAGGACATTATTGAAATGTATTCAGGCCAGCCCCGATAGCTCGTTGGAGCATGTTATGAAGGAACCGTCTCTTTAGCGAAGTTGCCTGAAACAGCTCCGTATCTGGTCGGTCAGTGCCAGGGGACGTTCAAAGGCCGCGAAGTGGCCACCTTTCTCCATCACCTCAAAGTGAATCAGGTTGGTAAAGCGCGCTTGGGCCCACCTTTTGGAAGTCTTGAAGATCTCTTTGGGGAAAAGGGTGCAACCGACGGGAAGCTCGATCAGGTCCAGGTTTGTACCTTCGAAGCTCTCCCAGTAGATCCTGGCAGAGGAGGCGCCGACGTCCGGCAGCCAGTACATCATCACGTTATCCAATAGTTCGTCGCGCGATACAACGTTTTCGGGATGTCCGTCACAATCCATCCACTGGTAAAACTTTTCGAGAATCCAGGCGGCCTGCCCGATTGGCGAGTCGGCAAGGCCATAACCCAGTGTTTGGGGCCGGGTACTTTGTTGCTTGGAATAACCGGAATCATGATCCTGGTAAAATTGCATAGATTTCAGGGCGTCAGTTTCCTGATCAGTGAGATTGTCCATATTGTTGGGGTCGGGCGGAGCGATGGGCATATTCATGTGAATGCCTATGCAATGTCCCAGGTTCTGAACGCCAATTTGTGCAGTGACGATCGAACCCCAGTCACCTCCCTGGGCGACGTAGCGGTCGTATCCCAGTCGGATCATTAGCTCATCCCAGGCCGTGGCGATGCGGTCGATGTTCCAGCCTGGTGAAACCGGTTTGTCGGAATAACCGAAACCTGGCAGGGTTGGAATAACGAGATCGAACGCATCGCTTGCCAGTCCACCGTGTTCGGTCGGGTTAGTTAAAGGACCGATAATTTTTTGGAATTCGACGATAGATCCGGGCCAGCCGTGGGTCATGAGTAAGGGGAGGGCATCAGGTTCGGCTGATTTGATGTGTAAAAAGTGGATGCCTAGGCCATCTATTTCCGTTTTGAATCCAGGCCATTGGTTCAGAAGTGCCAGACGCGCTGGCCAGTCATACTGGTTTAACCAGTAGTCGTGGATTTCGATCATGTAAGAAAGCGGAATACCCTGTGACCAGTCTGGTGGTGTTTCCTTGTCTGGCCAGCGTGTTAGCGTCAATCGTTGTTTAAGGTCCTTCAGTTCCTGTTCTGAAGTCTGAATCTTGAAGGGCTTGATACTTGTCATCGTTATGCTCCCATCTGGAATTCGGGTGTGAGATTCTGATTCGCTTAGTGGCCGGGGTGGATAACTATCTTCCCGATTGCTTTTCTGCCAAGCATTTTCATCATGGCCTTGCCTGTGTCCTGCAATCTGAATGCCTCACCGGATTGTGGGCTTATCTTGCCTGCCGTGATCCATTCCATCAGAGTGTTAAGGACTTCTTTGGCGACAGATGGGTTAGAGGCAATGTGCCCGCCCCAATTAACGCCGATGATTGAGCAACGTTTTAACAATACAAGATTCACCGGAAACTTTGGGATGTCCCCGGAGGCGAAACCAACGACAAGGTATCGTCCATCGGGAGCCAGGGATCTTAGTGCAGGTTCAGCGTAGTCACCTCCAACCGGGTCGTAAACGATATTCAGTGGTATTCCGTCCAGAATCGTTTTTAGTTCTTCACGCCAGTTTTTCGAGTTGTAGTTCACAACATCATCTGCGCCGGCAGCGAGACAGGCATCTCTTTTTTTCTTGCTTGAAGCTGCAGCAATTACTCTTGCACCTTTGGCCTTGGCAACATCGATAGCGGCAACGCCAACGCCACCACTCGCGCCCAGCACCAGCACAGTTTCTTTTTCCTTGATGTTCCCGCAGTACACAAGCCCGTGATAGGCAGTGCAATAGTTGACGAGAAAGCTGGCGGCGTTGTCATAACTGAGTGAGTTTGGAATAGGGGTGCATCGGCCTTCATCCAGGGTAATGTACTCTGCCAGTCCACCGGATGAGGGTGTGGCCAGTATGCGCTGACCCTGGCGCAAATGTTTGACCTCGTCCCCGGCACGCTCGATGACGCCTGAAACTTCGTTTCCAGGAACAAAGGGTAATGTCGGTTTAATCTGGTAAAGACCCGCAACTGTTAGTGCATCGACATATCCAAGACCCGTTGCTTCCACTTTGATCAGTACCTCATTTGGCTCTGGGACTGGTTGCTGCATCTCATGAATTTCCAGGGAGTCAGGGCTGGTAAAAGATTCACAAACAATTGCGCGCATGGAGAGGTTTCATTGGTTACAGAGTAGCCCGTAATATTAAGTGAATTACGTTAACGTAGCCACATGGGCAAAGACGTCTCTGATGACATATGATTTGCGATCTGTTGCTCATAAGCAGTGCTGATATATTGCTCTTTCATTTTTAGGAAAATAAGTCAGAGGTGTACAGTCTCTGTGAGACAATCAAAGGAACTCCGCTGGTGGCTAACCTGGCTGCTAGAGGGAGGACCCAACAGATGCTGCGCATCAACTACGGGATACTACCATTGACCTTTTAGGAGAAATGCTTGTGCCAATAGACGCTGAAGGAATCCAACTGATGCCATTGAAGATGACGAACCAATGAAGGGCGCCTACATGTCTGTGTTGTTTGTATTGGTTGATTGTGCGTTAGAAGGATTCAGGGGTGACGCGCGTGCGATCAGCCTGACAGGACCAGAAGGTGACATTAGGGGTAAGGCCAGATGACTATTGGGGTTGGGCTTGGGATATCGCGGTTCCCATTTGATTCAGCGCGGGATTATTGGCGGTGGGTTGAGCATTGCGAAGACGGTGGTGTTGATTCGATCTGGCAGACAGACCGGCTGGTGTCGAAGGAGGCCATGCTGGAATGTATGTCAACTATGGCTGCACTGGCAGGGCATACAGAGAAAATCCGTTTTGGGATGAACGTCGCTTCGATTGCCCTTCGAGATCCGCTCTTAACTGCCAAACAATGTGCGACGATTGATTTTCTTAGTGAAGGAAGGCTTCTGCCCGCGTTTGGGTTGGGTAGTGCTCTTGCTCAGGATTACTCTGCGACCGGTACTCAGACGAAAAGGCGAGGCAAGAAAGCAGATGAGGCCCTTGAGCTGGTCGCCCGCCTTTGGACAGAGAACGACGTTAATTTCGACGGAGAATTTTTTCAGTATAAGGCAGCGTCGATTTCACCGAAGCCGGCAAACCCGGGGATTCCCTTGTGGATTGGTGGTTCGAGTGAGGTTGCCATGCGCCGCACAGCGAAATATGGCACCGGGTGGCTAGGTGGTATAGACACACCGGAGCAGGCTAAAGTGGTCGTGGATGGCATTAAGTCAGCGCTACTGGAAACAGGCCGCAGTATCGATGAAGATCATTACGGTGCTTCCTTTTTGTTTCGCTTTGGAAGCCCTGAAGATGATGTTGTGGCGACTACTGCAAAGGGACTAGCAGGAAGGCTGAAGCAGTCGCCGGACAGATACCTGGTCGCGGGTGATGCAAGTGCGATGGTGGGTCGAATTAGGGAGTTTATTGATGCCGGTTGCCAGAAATTTGTGATGCTACCCATGGCAAATGGTACGACAGATGTGATGGCGCAAACGCGGCTCTTTATTGAGGAGATCCTGCCGGAGTTTGCCTGATTTCAGTCAGGTTATAGCTGGTCGATCACTTCCTGAAACTGTTGGTAAATTTCGTCTTCAAGGTAGTCTTTGAATTCCCCTGCATCAAAGTAAATTCCTTTGCAGGAAGGGCAAGACTCGAATTTTATTTCAAACGGGTCCGTATGTCGTACCTGTTCCATTTTGGTCTGGCATTTTGGGCAGGCCACATCAAGGATTTCGTTGAATCTGGCGCCAATAAACTCATCGCCAATGTCGATGGACTCCGCACCTTGCATACCCTGTAGTGTTTCTTTCTCAAGATGATCAAAGAACAAACCATGGCATTTTTCGCATCGATCAATTTCAACATCGTTAAGGTTGACGGTGCCCATTGAGCCTAAACACTTGGGGCATTTCATACTGGTTTCCCTCGGTTAATCAGCCATTTTTCGGGAAAAATGGTGTGGTAAGAAAGACTCATGGTTGAAGAATATCACAGCTGGAACTGTGGTTAGAAACGTGGCGGACAAATGATGCCCAATATCACTCCTGAGCTGTCTGGCAGGGAAATGCGCAAGCATGCATGCTAGGCTTGTTCCAGAATAAGCAAACAGGACCGGTGTCCCGGAAAAGAGATGACGCAGAAGCCTGAGACCAGAACAGGGCTGTTTGAGCAGAAAACCACGAATGACTATGTGGTGATGTGGAAAGGCAGGGAGATTTGCAGGTATGCCACTGTCTGGGATTTCGTCGATGCACATGCCCAGGGTCTGGCCGCTCTCGAGGCGAACCAGGCAGATTTACTGGAAAGCTACTATAGTGATCTGTAGGCCTGGGTATCGCCTGGTTATAGATACAGCGGGGATGAACCTTGCCGGTCACACAATCGGGCATCTGCACCAGAGGTGCTTGGGGTAGATAGGGTTTCTACTCGTTGACACCGATAGCGATGGTGTCGTCTTCAACTCTTACCGGATAAGTATTGATAGGCTCAAAAGCTGGCGGGGCGGTGACCTTCCCATCACTTAATCTGAATTCAGCGCCATGGTAAGGGCAGGTGATACAACCTGCGGCGATGGTGCCCCCTTCCAGGGTAAATTTTTCGTGCGAACAGTAGTACGAAATAGCGAAATAGTTTTCACCATCCTTGCACAGAAGGATTTCCTCTCCATTCAGGTCAATGTACATCTGGTTAGTCACAGCCAGTTCGGTGCACGCTGCAACGACGTAATACTTGATTGTCATGATTCACATTTAAGCATTTTCTAACGCCATGCGAAAACCGGCTGGTCATAGTCCAGCACCCTGGTGGCATTTCCATTGATGGCGACTTCCCTGAACTGGTACAACATTGCGGCGGTCGGGGCGTAGATCACGTCATCGTAATAGTTCATGGAGAGCACCTGGCGATCACTCTGGGGAATAGATTCAAGATTGGGTGAATCGTCCCGAGCGAGTTCTGTGAAAGTAAATGCATGAATCGACGCGACTTCTCCCGGGTTGGGTTGCAGGTCGTTTTCAATGACATCTGCCCAGACAACAACAGGTGTTATGACATATCCGGATCGTGTAACGTAATCGTCCAGAGTGCCAATGACATGCCGTTTACTGAGGTCTAGATTGATTTCTTCATGCAACTCGCGAAGCGCAGTCTCAATTGCATCCTCGCCGTCATCTACTCTCCCTCCCGGCATCGCCCATTGGCCACTATGTTCCTTCAATGAAGACGAACGTCTTGTCACAATGACAGAGGATTCGTTATCGTGATCAAAGATGGTGATTGCAACGGCGGCATGCCGGTGTTCATCAAGTGATTGTCTTTCGTCTGTGAATGCCGAAAGGTTGTGGAGAATGTTCAGCCGGGTTTCGTCGTTATATTGATGGTGAGAGATGGGACGCACAGTTATTGCCCTTTTAGTTCTTCGTTTATTGCGATGGTAAGATCCGCTGCATCTGCGACTGCAGGGCGGTGAGAAATGAGAATGATAAGCCTGTCGTGCTTCAGGGATTGCAGGGTGGAGATCACTTGAGCTTCATTTTCTGGATCAAGATTACTGGTTGTTTCGTCAAGTATCATCACCGGACATTGCTTGAGCAACGCGCGAGCGAGTTCCAGTCGTTGTCGTTCACCGACGGATAACGTGGCGCCGTCATCTCCGATAACAGTATCAAGTTGCGCTGGCAGCGCGAATACAAAATCTGCTGCGGCCTGCTTTAGCGCGGTGCAGATTTCAGAGTCTTCCGCTGGTTTCCGTCGAAGCAGGTTCATGTTGTCCCGGATGCTGGATTCGATCAGAAATGGCGTTTGTGGGACATAGTTAACCAGCTCTCGCCACGCCATCTGCGAACCGGGATTAATCAACCTGGCTCCAACATATAACTCACCCTCTTGTGGGAGAACTAATCCCGAGAGAATATCCGCTAGGGTGGACTTGCCTATGCCTGAACTACCAGTGAGTGCCACAAGCTGATTAGGTGCAAGCGAAGCAGTGAAGTGCTTAAGTGCCCAGCTGCCTGATTCCGCATATCGATACGAGATATTGGTAATTCGAATGCCTTCACTAAGGTTAAACTCCATCGGCGTCTTTGGGGGATCTGCATTGAGGTTGAGTTGTTCCAATCTGCAATACAGTCCCTCAAGGCTTGGCTTAAGATAGGCGATACGCTGAAATATTGTACGCAGTTTATTAACCTGGGGCATCAACCTGGAGAATGCTAGAGCAAGAATGGCAACAAGAGCGAGTTCTGCATTGACAACATCTATAGCCAGATAAGCGAGAGCGCAAAAAATCAGCGCGCTGGTGATGGAATAGACCAGCTGCGTTAGAGACTCAACCCAAGTATATCTGACCTCCTTTTGTGAAAAAGCCTCGACCGCTGAGTGAAAAATTGTTGTGTGACGCTCTCCAACGTTGCTGCTTTTGATGTGCTTGATACCTTTTATCTGATCGCTGGCTCGACGGTGTAGGGCTGCGCTGGCTTCAAGGTGTTGGGTGCCGACTTTCTCGATCAATCTCCGGGTCGGCACGGTAGCTAGCAGTAAAACAAAACCCAGGAGAACAGCAATAACCGTGATGCCTGGAGACAGGTAAAAACAGAGGCCGGTATAGATAAGCAGGGTAAAGACGCCGGTGGCCAATTCGATCAGCTGATGGAATGCGTATGCGACGTTTTCTGATTCTTCGATGACTATCCGCGTATGATCTGCCTGGTGGTATCGGCCCATGACAGTGACATCAGCATTCATCGCTGCCTGGTAGATGTCTCTTCTGATACCCGCGATCATTTTTTGCTCAATGGTTTCGGCGGTCACGGTTTGCCAGTAGACAAGGGCAGCGTTCAACAGCATGAGGCAAAAAAATAGCGCCAGAACGATGCTAAGGCTTTTGGTTTCCGGTAATAGTGAAACCAGGAAGGCCAACTGCGGGTTGGAAATGGCTGTGGGCTCGATCGCAAAACCGATAGCAGGTACCACCAGCAAAAAACCGATCCCGCCAATAAAGGGCCTTAAGACGACGGTCAGTTGAAGCTGGAAAAGCTGTATACCGCAATCGGACAGGTGATGCCAATAGGGGCGCAGTAATCGCACCATAATCAGGCTTTTGCTGGTTCGGGTTCCGGGGTTTCATCACTGGTTCCACGGTAATCGTAATAGTCCTGATACTTGCCGTAGTAGTGCGCCGCCTCGAAATCAATCTGGTTGACGACGATGCCGACAATGGATGCGTTAATACTGGTAAAGCGATTAATACAGGTCCGGATGGTCGGGACTGCAACCTGGTCGTACTTGGTGACGTAAACGACTGAGTCAGCGTGGGTGGAAAGAACGTAAGCATCACTCACCGCAATGCATGGCGGTGAATCGATGACGATAGCATCGTAGCGTTTGCTGAGTTCATCTATTAGTACAGAGAACTCTCGAGAAGATAACAGTTCCAATGGTCTTAGTGTCGTTGAGCCGGCGAACATGACGTCAATCAGAGCGTCCTCCCGGTGGTGGGTTGCTTCTTCAATGGTTGAGCTCTGAGCGATGACATCGCTTAGTCCACGGCTCTTATGATGGCTTTGGTTGAGGATTCGTTCAAGCGAGGGTCGTCGCAGGTCGCCGTCGATAAGGAGTACCTTGGAGGTTTGTCCCATGGCAGTTGCCAGAGTAAGCGCAACAGAAGTTTTGCCCTCTGAACTTTGACTTGATGTCACTAATAGACGTTGTGTGCCCTTATTGCTCAATGTGCTCAGGCTGATTGACGTCCGCAAGGTTCTGAGCGCCTCGGAGAATCTTGATTCTGGATTGTGTATATACTCGTTAAACGTTAGCCCCGCCTGCGTGATATCCCCGGCTAACAGGGGAAGGTACCCAAGTAGCGGCATGCCGAGTTTCTTTTCGACGTCTTCTGCGGTCGTAATAGTATTGCTGGTGAGTTCAAATACCAGGCCTAGCGCAACGGATGCGCTCAGGCTCAGGACCAGGGCAATTATGGCTGTCCTCAATAATGATGCCCGTAACCCTGAGCCGGGAACCAAAGCCGGGTCTGCCACCCACAGATTATTGTTTCTTACAGGTCCCGCTGCGCCTTCCTCGTTTAATCGCACAAGAAAGATGGAATAGACTTCCCGCTTTGTTTCGACGTCCTGCTCCAGGTCATTCAGCTGAAATTCTTTCCTGCCCAGTTGCTGTTTACGATCGCGAACGCTGTTCAGGGTTTCTTCCGCGGCACGCTCAATTTTTACGGCCAGTTCATATTCATTGCTGATGCCGGCGATAACATCGGCTACCCGGACCTGAAGGTCGCGCTTCGCCGAATTAATCTCGGATTCAAGGGCAATCATCCGATTATGCCGGCTGCCATAGCGCTCACCCAGCTCCTCTTTTCTTTGGTTCAGGGTGAATAACGTGGTTTGTATTGTTGAAATGCTTGGATGATTGGCGATAGCCGGTAACTTTTCTACGGATCGATCGCCGGGGCGAATATTGATGAGTTGCTGGCGCAGGTTTTCCTGGCGCAACCTGTTTTCTCGGGCGCTGAAGTAGCGATTTGAGAGAGACGAAAGTTCTTCGTCGACTTCATCCTCCCCAGATGACCGCGTCACGATGTTCTCCGCCTCGCGATAATCTTGAAGGCGGCTCTCGGCATCTTTCCACTCCTGTCGAAGGAAGGTCAAACGGTCAGAAAGAAACTGCTGGTTTTTTCTTGCGGTTTCGACCTCGTTTTCAAAAACCGTCGCGATGTATTCCTCCGCTATTGTGTTGGCCGCCAGGGCTGCGAGTTGCGGGTCGGCCATTTTCACGGTGATATTTAACAGGTTCGAATACTCCCTCCCCTCAGGTTTCGCGATACTGGTCAAGGAAGCGAGTTCATCGGCGGTGGAGCCAATACGTTCAGCATCAGGTTCGGTTATCGGCACGGGCGTTTCTGTCAACCCGGCAAACCATTGTCTCAGGCTGTTTGCAATGCCCGCATCAAATGAGGCCGGCGTCAGTTTCCCGGCCTCGTGCAGGCTGATTTTCTGCACGACTCGCCGGTTCAGTTTGTGGCTTTGCAGGATGCCAATCTGGGTGTCCTCGAATTTATCATCATCGCTATTCCACCACTGTTCGAAGTTGAATATGCCCGCGTCGCTGGGAGCAATGTGCAGGGTCACTGTTGAAATGTAAGCGGGCGCCTGGGATTGGACATAGATGACGGAGGCGATGATGCCCACCGCGCAGAAGAGGGTGATCAGTTTGTAGTATTTCAGTAAGACGGTTCGAACGAGTTCCAGATAGAACCGGTAGTCAACGATCTCGTCATAAAGTTCAGGCTGGGATGCCACTGCTAAAATAGTCCTTCAAGGATGGTAACGGTATCTCCCGGTCGAACTGCTGTATTATTGCCAGCGGACTGAATCAGATTGCTGCCTTCCCGGAGAATCTCGTATTTGGACGATGACGCCCACTCGGTGGTACCGCCGGCCAGGTTTATCGCCTGCTTAATGGTCAATCCCGGCTGGTATGGGTAGCTGCCGGAGTTTTTGACCTCCCCGCCAATATAGAAATCACGATACTTGACAATAGAGACGTTAACGTTCGGGTTGACCAGTATGTCCTGGAGTAGTCCTTCCGTCACCGTTTGTTGTAGCTGGTCAAGGGATCGTTTGTTGGCGGTGATTGTGCCGAGATAGGGATAGTCAAAGGTGCCAGATTCGTCCAGTCGAAGCTCCATGGAAAGATCATCTTCCTGGTATACCTGGATCCGAATTTCATCCCCGGCGCCAAGCAGATAGTCATTGGTGTCTGCTGGGGCCTGAAAGGAAACTAAAAGCCCAATGAGCAACACGATAGTCAGTCGCCTGAGCCTGGCTGAAAGGATCATATTGTCCGTACTTAAGATCAAACATCCTCCTTGTTGACGGTATCTTACAAAGACACAGGTGTGATGTTGCTCTATTGTAACGGATTAAGGATTAAAGGGAATAATCTGTGCGGAAGGTGAAGGTGCGTCTGGAGATGTCCTCACCTAAATCATCGTCGATTAGAGTATAGGCGCTATCAATCGCGAACCGCAGGTTACGACGAGCCTGGTAGATCGCAGAAACAAGCAATTGATGGGCGCCCTCGTTGCCGTCACGTCCTTCGTACGATGTATCGCGGTAGGTATAAGAGGTATTGGTGCTGAGTTTGTCGGTCCACTGTTCCGCCCACGCAGCGCTTATCCAGTTGTGAATATTGAACTTCGAGGCGTCATTAGGTTGATCAACCGTTGCCAGTTCATAAATCTTGCGTCCGGTTTCCATTCGCACGGAGGTGTTTCGTCTGAGGTCCCATTCGAACGTCCCGTTCCAAACCGGCTCACCAAAGCGGTTGCCGGCGATCGATGTGTCGAAAGTCTTCTCTGCATAGCCGACCCGAAAACTGGTCCGAATACGCCGTCCTATGGACATGTCGGCGCCTATCACGGAGCGTAAATGCGTATTGTCCCTAATGTTCATAGGAAAGTCAGACTGTATGTAGCGACCTTCCGCGACAAGTGCCATCTGTCTTCTAACTTGCCAGGCGTATTCGCCACCGACACCAGTCTGATCCAGGTCGTAGCTACCTGATCGAAGGTTGTCGTAATCCGTAGCTGAATTATCCCTGAACAGGTAAGCCTCATATCGGGTTCTGTTTCTATCGGTTCCATTTTGGTATCTCAGGCTAACCCGGGTGCGACTGTAATACTCTAAATTTTGGTCCAGGGCAGAATCGAAATCGACGATCGTGTCTTCGGTTGTTCTTCTATCATGGGAATTTTGGTAAAGCATCGCGACACGGAGTTGTTGGCCACGGTTCAGGCGCCTGTTCCAGTCCACATTAAACAGGTGGTCGGTGGTAGTAAAATCGTCATCAAGGAAATATTGCGCCCTCTCCAAGTCATATCTCGCGGTCGCGGTCCATTTGCGTCGCCCTGTCTTATAAATAAAAGTAGGGTTGACGACCGCCAGCATGGTTGAGTAATCAGTCTCGGTGGGATTTCTACCGGGTAACGCGAGACGGTTGTTTTCCTCATGGATGTCGTCATACCTGATGCTGGTGCTTATGGTCGGAACAAATTTGGAGATATCTCTGGTGATCGATTTTATGCCTGCGAACATCTTCTCGGAGTTCGTTGCTTCAACAATGTAGCGCTCTGCTATTGCTTCAGTCGCTTGAGTAAATGGCGGCAGGGCCTGATATTTTTCTTCGAGTTGAACATAGAGTTCGTGAGGGTGGCTCTGGATCAGCCCATTAACCGCCAACCTTCCTTTAAATGCGGGTACAGATGGGGTTGCCCGGCTTGAGATCTCGCCATTGAGCGTCAGACGAATTTTGTCGGCGGACTGGGTACTGGCATAGGCATCCGCTATTCCGACAGAGACCGCGATAGCCAACGCAGATCTCAAAAGACAGGGTCGACCTGGCGATCGAGGTGTTTCCCCGCGCTGTGTTTGTCTGTGAATCGACGCTCTCACTTGATCCAGGTTCCCATAGCTTGTCTACTGCTAAGACTACGTTGTTGATATTGTTGCGGGCCAGATTAAGAATTTAGATGCCTAAAAAATGTGAACTGGTTACAAGAATTACAAATAGTTACAAAAAGTCACAAAAAATCCAAATACTTTGATGAATAGTGTGCTGCACATTTCATATATTAAACGAAGACTGTCTCGCAAGTACAAGATTTTGTAGGAAGAAATGTTGAGATTTTGTAAATAAAATGTGATGAATATGTATATAAAATGTAAGTGCTCTTAGGGGGGTAGTAAGGGGCTGGCGGGGCAATGGACAAGATACCAATAAGTTAGAGCCGATATCTCGCACGGAAGGGCAAGTCGGCAAGACTTTATTCGCCATAGTAATGATATGGCCATTTGATTATTTTTTATATGAATTAAGGTAAGACTTCTTCTTTCCAGATTTTGAGATCCTGGCCGTCCCTGAGCAGGAAGAGCCGTTTCCTGACCGCATCCTGGAATGTCGCTGACCTGTACTGTTGCATGAAAATGACGTCAAAAATACCCGAATCTTCCAGCCCCATACTCTCGAGTTTTAGATTGAGCTCGATTTTCTTGCCGGGACCAATTCGCCCCCGTCGATGCTGAATCCACTCCGCTCTCGTCAGGTCTTCACGGGGTGATCTTGCCGTCGTGTAAAGGGATAGATAGGTTTCGATGTCGCCGTCTCCCCAGGCTCTTACCCATCGGCGCAAAAAATCCTTAACTTCCCCGGAATGACACTGGAGTTTTTCTTCAGTCGATCCTGAGCACGCATCACTGGCGTGCAGCGGTCCAGAGATAGACAGGAAAAGTATTAAGATGCAATAACGCAACATGGTGTTAGTCGTTCCTCAAGTCCGGTAGCTGGTATGCCTGTTGTTCCAACTGCGCCCTGATGGTTTTCTTGTCGATCTTGCCCGTGGAGGTCAACGGAATCTGGTCAACAAAGATTACATCATCAGGGAGTTGCCATTTTGCGAAAACGCCGGTGCAGTGTTCCAGTATCAACTCTGCCGTGATGTTCGATCCTTCGACAAGGATAACCAAAGCAACCGGCCTTTCATCCCACTTTGGGTGTTTTTGTGCAACGACCGCAGCTTGCACGACACCGTTGAGTGCGACGATATGGTTTTCAAGGTCGACTGAAGAAATCCATTCTCCTCCCGATTTGATCAGGTCCTTGGAACGGTCTGCAATAATAAGATACTCCTCAGCATCAATTTTTGCCACATCACCGGTAACCAGCCAACCGTCGTGAAATTTCTCTGGCTGGGGATCATTGTAATACTCGGCACAAATCCAGGGTCCCCGAATGAGGAGTTCACCTACAGTGTCCCCGTCGTGAGGCACCGGGTCCCAGTTTTCGTCAACAATTTCGAGCTCGAGCCCCGGCATGATCAGACCGGCTTTTGCAATGTTTTCAAACTGCTGTTCCTCCGTAAGATTGAGATGCGACCGTTTGGCGACCTTGCGGCTCAGGGTGCCGAGTGGATTGGTTTCTGTCATTCCCCAGCCCTGGATCATTTCCACACCCAGCTTTTCAAAGTACCAGCGCATCAGTGAGACGGGTGGCGCGCTTCCGCCGCAAGTGAGTCGGGATAGCTTGCTGAGGTCATACTTCTTGGGGTTCTCTTCCAGCAAGTTTCTTATTCCCTGCCAGATTGTTGGTACACCCGCCGATATAGTGACTTCTTCCTGCGCCATTAAGGTTACCAGTCTTTCGGAATCCATGAACCGGTGTGGCAGAACCTGCTTGCAGCCCAGCATCGAGGCGGTAAAAGGCAGTCCCCAGCCCATGGCGTGAAACATAGGGACAATACCGCATACCGAGTCCAGCGAAGACAGTCCCATCGAGTCAGTCATCGCCTGGGTGACGGTGTGTAAATAGGTGGATCGATTGGTATACATCACACCTTTCGGTTTGCCGGTAGTGCCGCTTGTGTAGCACAGCCCCATAGGCGCATTTTCATCAATCTCTGGCCATTCGAAATCGGCAGGCTGGTCTTCAATGAACGCTTCGTAGTTCGTCTGGTTTGGAAAGGCTGACTCTCCACCTTCACCATGCCGTGATATGACCAGCAGTTCAACGGTAGGGATTTTGTCCAGGATAGGCTCAAGGAGTGGTAGCAGGTCTTCGTCAGCAAATATCACTCGGTCAGCCGCGTGATTAATAATATATTCCAGATCAAAAGAGCTTAGGCGGATATTAAGCGTGTGAAGAACACAGCCCATCGACGGGACAGCCTGATACAACTCCAGATGTCGGTAGTTGTTCCACATGAAGCTTGCGATTCGATCCCCGGGTTTAATCCCATGATCGGACAAAGCGTTGGCCAGTTGCCTGGACCGGGCTGCGGTAGCTTCCAGGGTCTGCCGATGCGTACCGTCCGCGAGGAGGGTGACTATTTCGACGTTTGGGTCAAGCTTCGCACCGCGTCCAAGGATTCGGGACATGAGCAGCGGTGTTTTTTGCATTGTCATAATCGGCTTCTCTAGGGGTTAGCGAGAAATGGGCTAGGATAACGGAATGAGTCCGTGAAGCAAACAAAGGCCTATAGGATCAGCGCGTGCTGGCAGAGCCTAACCTGATTTACTGGCTGTCGCTGGCGGCTGGTGCTTATTGTGGACCCAGGCTTCCGCGCTAAAGAGCAGTAGTGCAATCCAGATACAACCAAATGTAGCAAGACGATCAATGCCAAACTCCTCCTTGTAGACCAGTATGGCTATTATCAGCGATATGGTTGGTGCGATGTACTGGAACATGCCGATGACTGTCAAGGGGAGCCGGGTGACTGCAGCGGCGAAACACAGCAGAGGGAACGAAGTCACGAATCCCCCCAGCATGAGCAGTAAATCAATGTTTATATCATTGCCAAAAATCATTGTTTGCCGATAGGCTATCCATGCGAGGTAGGTGAGAGCAAAGGGTGCAACGATCATCGCTTCGACGGCAAGTCCTGCGATAGCGTGAAGCCCAAGGTTTTTGCGCAACAATCCATAAAAACCGAAACTAAACGCCAGCCCCAATGCGAGCCATGGTATGCGTCCGAACAGAATCAGTTGGATTACGATGCCTGTTCCAGCAATTATCATCGCGATCCATTGCAGCGGCCTTAGGCGTTCTTGCAAAAAAAGCACTGCCAGAAAAACACTGACCAGAGGGTTAATAAAATATCCAAGGCTAGTCTCGGTGATGTTTTGGTTAACGATCGCATAGATAAATACGAGCCAGTTGATCATCAGTAGCATCGCCGTCAGGAACAGCGTCGGAAGTCTTGCGAAGGAAGCTCTCAGTTCCTTTAAATCGCCTGTGTACGCCAGGATACAGATCAGCAGCACAAGGGCCCAGACGATCCTGTGTGCCAGTATTTCCAAGGGGGAAACGTGATCTATCCATTTGAAGTAAATGGGGACGATACCCCAGAAAATATTGGCCGAGAGTGCAAAATACACTCCCTGGGTAGTTCTTGCGTCACTCATGACAAAAAACATCTGTCGCGTGCAGGGCGAGCACTGTAAGTGACTGTGTAGCCAAGTTCAAGGTCCTGCTGAATCAAGAAGTCAAGACTAATTAGCCGAGCCGATTAGCCCAATCCTTTAGCCCTACCAATGAGCCCGTCCAATGAGATAATCGTGCGGGGGATACCGGTTGGCTTGCTCTACGATTTACACCGGATCGCGAGGTCGTTAAGAAAACCAATGTTTCCTGGTGTTTCAATAACCGATGTAGGTCTGGCTAGGGTCGATCGATGATGACCGCCGTGCCGGTAGCACTGACCATCATCATACCGTTGGTCTGGCCAAAACTTTCGTAATCAATATTGACGCCAATGACGGCATTGGCACCTACCTCGTCCGCCCAGTCTTCTAGCTCAGCGAGGGCTATTTCACGCGCCTTGCCCAATTCTCGTTCATAGGCTGCGGATCTTCCGCCGACGATGTCACGCACAGCAGCGAACATATCCCTGAAAATATTGGCGCCCAGAATTGCCTCTCCGGTGATTACGCCAAGATATTTAACTACTTTAGCCCCATCTACCGAAGGGGTCGTGGTAATGATCATTGGTGTTCCTCCAGTAGTCAGTCTGAAAATATTTGGTCGGGGTTTATCAGCAGTGCTGAACTGAATTAGTGTCGAACAATAAGAATCTCACCTGATGCATTGACCGGTCGCTGCAGGAATTTTTCCACCAGTTCGACGTCATCGAGCTTCTCTTTGCATTTCGCCGCCAGTTCGCTAAAAGGGGGCCGACAGGGGTCAGAAACCATTATTTGTTTCACTCCCGCTTTCTTCGCCCGGCCCATCAGGTTATAAAGTTCGTGGCCCATCTCGTCCCAGAAACATATATCGGCTCCCACTACCACATCAAAATTGCTCAGGTAATTGACGGTAAGCTGCTTGAACGTCTTCTTTTCTCCGGACATTTTGAGTTTGTTCATTTCGGCGTGTAGGTCAAGATAAGGCAAAACGTTCTCGTCCGCGTCAATGCCATGCACCTTGTTGCCAAACTGTTTGGCACAATAGAGTCCCAGTAAGCCCCAACCACACCCGATTTCCAGTACTCGGGAACGTTTTGGCAATGGATTTTTCTTCAGGTAATCCATGATCAGGTAACTTGAGTTCCAAAATTTGTTGCCATGAATTTCGGCGATTTTCCCGTCTCGCTTCAGTTGTCTGATACGAGGGTGATTTGCGTTTAGGATCTTCAGGCCAAAGGCCTGACGATGCGTCTTGGTTACCATATGAGTACTTCTAGGTTTCATAAAGGTCGCTAGTCTATCAGCCGGATCAGACTTCACACCATCTTCTGTGGGGTAAAAGCGTCTCTACCATCCTGGTAGTTAAAGAATCCTTGTTCAGCATTTCGGTTGACCAGATGTCTTTCGTACATAGGGTGGTGAAGGCTTCTGACTTCGTGTTCAATATCGAATAAGGCTTTTCCATTGCTTGGGTCAACAATAGTCTGAAAGCGGTACTGGTTCTGGTCTGACTCCTCGCTGATCAGGTTGTTGTCCTTCAGGTAGCTGTGCGGCCCCGAAAAATTCGATACGTATACTGCAATATGGTGTCCATCATAGGTAGGTTCGGATTTGCGTGTTTCCTTGAACCGAATGAATTGTTCCTGGCCGATGAGAACCTCACACTGGTTTTTCCCCTTGTTGATGAGGGTTCGGCATCCCATGACCTGCTCGTAGAATCGTCTGATTCCGGGTACAGATTCAGCGGGCACTTGGAATTCGACGTAGGGAATACCAAGTTGAGCTTTGCCAAATTTGCCGGGGGGGAAACAGCGGAGGTGATTTCCCCAGGGGCAGGTGATGTCCACGTAGTACTTCCTTTCCGTGAACCTAAATTGGGTGTCTTTTAGGCGGCGGCCCATCTTCTCCAGCCGCACCATAAGCGATGCCATGTCGGGTACTACAACACCAATATGGCCTCTTAGGACCTGGGCTTTTGCAGTAGGCAGATGGAACTGTTGGCGGCCAACGTTGACCCAGACGTTGGTTGGCCCGAAATCCATGTAGGGGTCTCGAGTGAATCCAAGTAAGTTGACATAGAAAAGCGTCGCCAGTGTTTGGTCCGGAACCGTCACATTGACATGTTCCATTGCCAGGATGTTTCCGACATCCACTTCTGATCGATTAAACTTAACTTTGTTCACGCTTTTCTCCGGTCCGGGACTGGGAGTGCTAAAATGAACTAACTAGAGAGCATCTGTCAAAATATATTTAGAAGAAATCTATGAAGCATTTACTAGCAAGAATTTTAATGTTGGGTATTGTCGTTGTGGCGACGGACATTGCAACTGCGTCACCGCTTAAACTCGGTGTAGAAGGTCGAACCCGCCTTGCGTTAACCGTATTTAACTCAAATCTTACAGTGGTTCGGGATCAGCGAGCAGTGGTGCTTCCGACAGGAGAGATCGACCTGGAGTTCCACGGTGTTGCACGAACTATTCTGCCGCCCTCCGTTTCAATAAGTTCTGCTGATTCACGGGGTTTTTCGGCCAAGCAACAGAATTATCGCTTTGACCTGTTGAACCCGAATTCACTTCTGGAACGGTTTGTTGGCAGTAAAATAAGCTACAGCAACTTTCTGATTCAGGAAAAGGGCTACGAAAAAATATTACGTGAAGGCATTCTTCTTTCGATCAATCCGGAAATTGTAAAGTTCGGTGATGCTATAGAAATTGCGCCAGCGGGGACAATTTCCTTGCCGTACACCGCAGACGAGCTTAACACTTCGCCGACACTCGTTTTTAAAGGTGAAAACCAACAATCCGGCAAGCAGAATCTGACGGTTCGCTACCACGCGGCCGGCATTGGATGGGAGGCGGACTATGCGTTGACGCTGGAGAAGGAAGCGAGCCTGAGTGGTTGGGTCACCATTCGAAACCAGAGCGGTTCCGATTTCGCGGTGGATGAACTTCTGCTTGTAGCGGGTGACGTTAACCAGAATCCGGGCGTTCCAAAAATGATGGAGGAAGTGCAACTCATGAGAGCAACAGCCAGTTTCGATTCTGACAGCCCTCTGGCATCTGCGCCCGGTGACTACCACGCCTATCGCTTTCCGGGTGAAGTAAAACTGCTGAAAAACGATATGACCCAGCTGAAATTGATTTCGACGGATAATATCGGGTACGAAAAATCCTACCGGCTGGCTTCCGTTGCGCAACGTTATGGCAATCAGCCCGCTCAGAAATCGTCACCGGCGGTATGGGTCACCATAGCGGGTTCACGGGGAAGTGGCTTGAAGAAACCTTTGCCCGCAGGAAACATTAGAGTCTACGAACGGGACAAGCAAAGCGAGATTTTTATCGGAGAGTCCAGAATAGGTCACACTTCAACTGGCCAGGAAATCGATATTTCGGTTGGGCGGGCGTTTGATGTCTCGGCAAATCGAACCCAGACATCTTTCCGGCGTTTTGGGGAAAGGGAAGCTGAGGTGGGTTACCGGATAAAAATGACAAACGACAAGTCAGAACCCGTCGTCGTTAGCGTAGAGGAACAGCTGACGGGTGACTGGGCGATTATCAGTGAGAGTCAGAAAGGAACAAAACGAGACAGCATGACTTATGTCTTTGAGTTGAAAGTACCTTCACAGGGTAGCGCCGAGTTGGAGTACTCAGTTCGGTTCAGGTGGTAGATGTTAGTAGGCTCGAAAGTCGTTCAGGCCAACAAAGGTTCCGCCGTTTTTCTCACACAGCGTCCTCATCAGGATAGAAAACTTTATACCCGTTTCCTGATATCGAGGTGGATTGGCGAATTGAACCGGAAACCCGACGCCATGGATTCTCACCAGCCGATCTCCTTTTGAATCGGTACGATTGATTCGGTCAACGACATCAACGACTCGCTGGATAGATCGACCACTGAATTCATCCCCAAAAACATACAGGCTGATTTTCCTTCCGGGTTTGTAGTAGGTGCTAATGGCTTGCGTGATGCCTTCGACCGGAGACGAATTTGAGAATACGTTCCATGAACGCAATCTGTCGACAATGGCGCGACGACGAGCGTCTGTATCTGGAATCCATGCGCCAGCGTACTGGGTGAACATGTAGTTACCCATGTCGTTCATGACCTGGATACCTTTTAGGCGGGGGTAGACTGCGAGTGTTTCGGCCACCTTCTGCAACACGAGTGGCCAAGCATAGTTGTACATACTGCCGGAAGTATCAATGATGAAGATGACATACTCGCTGTCAACTGGAATACCGCCAATCTTGTCTTCATCCGCGGAGCGCCTGTAGTCTGCCAGTAGCTTTGCCATTTCCTCCGTCAGTGATTGTTTCGCCTCAGCGAGTTTGCCCTCGATCAGTGTTGATACTTTTGTCTTATCGAGTGTTTTTTCATGTTTGGATTTGAGTGCAGACAGCTCGGCATTCAGTTTCAGTAATCTGATGATCTCTTCTGATTGCTGATCTTCTTTTCGAATCATCTTTCGGTTGATGTCTTTGGCTTCACCGCGCAGGTCAAAAAGTTCCTCCTGGAGTGCGGCCAGGTAGCCTTCTAAATTTGATATGGTTTCTTCAATGACAACCGGTTCGAAAACTTTAGTAAGGACCAGCAAAAGAATGATTGCACCGAAACCGCAGCTGATCACGTCCAGGAACGAAAGGCTTATGCCCTCAATTTCTCGTCTGCTTTTCATCTCATATTGTCCAAGTCATGTCATCCGAGCCTCTCATTCCGATCAAGGCCAATCCTCCGGTGGGGCCAGAAATGAGCCGCCGGTAATCTGGGCGAGACGCCAATAAGAAGGTGCCGCCATGGGGTCTCCTTCCATTGGGAATAGAATGACGTTTACCGGACTCTCATTAGGCAGTAGTTTGAGGGCGCTGGTAAACAGCTCAACTCGACCGCTGTTGTTGATGGTTGATTTCCTCGGTGGCTCGATGCCCATGGTAGGTAGGCCGTCGACAATCAGGAAAATGTTGTCTGGCTGTGGTTCCATTTGAGCGGCGAGCGCAAAGGCGTTGTGCAAAGAGGTGCCGCCCTGGGGGATCGTTTTTTTAATGCCCTCTATTGAGCCATCGGTGTCGGCTCTTTCGGTTGCCCTTAACCAGTCAGCGTCGGTACCGGGTATGGTAGGTTCTGCTTCTGCGTTGAATGTAAATAGCTGAAAGTTCGCATCCTTGGGCATGTTAGCTGTGATCCACTCTACGGTCTTTATAGCTCGTTGCCACTTCTTGGATGCAAGCTTCTGGTCATCGGACATGTTCCTGCGTCTGATGATGTTGACGATGGTTTTGTCGAGCATGCTGGCGGATGAGTCCAATAGAATAAGAATGTGTTGGCCCCCGACTTTCATGCCGGTGAGATATTGACGGTCGCCTTCCCCGACCACTGAACGCAGAGCCCTACCTGCTGTTTCGTCGGCCGCGACGCTGCCTTCCAGATTTGCGGCCTGCTCTTCAAGTTCCCGGAGCTCTGATTTGAGCTCTTCGATACTTATGTCCTGGCTTGCGCCATCCTGCTGCAGGTTGGCAATCTCTGATTCAAGTTGCCTGATGGTATTGATGACTTCGATGGCCAGCTGTTCAGTGGTGACAATTTCGTCTTCCTGATCCTCTGCTGTATTCCTCAGAATGATCAGGTTCGCTGTCTCCTCTTTGACTTCTATTTCGAATTTTTTAACCTCCGCCATGAGTTGGGCGTTGAGTTCCTGGCTGGTGGTTACAGTCGCATGGTTGATAATGATATAGATGAGAATCACCGCCCCGAATCCACAGGACATGATATCCAGAAAAGAAAGGCTGAATATATTGGTTTCCCGTTTCCTAGCCATCTCGTGGAACCGAAATCAACGTTAACTGATCCCCGGCCAGTTCAATTTGATCCCCAAGCTTTAGCGGCCTTTCAGGGTCCACCGCTGCGCCGTTGATCTTTATCATGTCAGTAGCACCGCATTCGATCATTATCTCGTCGTTTCTGGCGTAAAGCGTGAAAGCAGGATCATGGCTGAATCTGGGCCCTGCGGAGAGATCTGCATCAATGGGCAGTGCCTTGCCGATGGCCGTTGCCTGGTGACGCCATAAAATATGAGTTACGCCGGTGGTACTGGTTTCCTGTTTGGTAGGGGTAGCCAGTTCACCGGTCCCCAGTTGTACTACGTGGCTGACGGTGCCTCCATCGTCGATGATCGTGGCGTTGTGGGTTGCAGCAGAATCATTGGCTTTTTCCTCGGGTAGATCAATGATCTCCAGGTTTGCAACCAGCTTGAGCGATTCTTTGAGTCCTGGAAAACCCTGCAGGCGGTGGGACAGGAGCAGGCTAGCGGGCTCGTTTGCGACTATTTCGCTGCGGATGGCTTGAACAATTTGTGGGTATAGTGGTGTGCAGGCTTTCAATAAGCTCTCTTGCGAAATTGCGACTGAGTGTTCTGTGCCTGCCGCCTTAACGCTAAATGAATGCGTGTTGCTGTCTTGTAGATTTCTGATCCAGTCAGGTAGCAAATCAAAAAGCTGTTGCTCGGTGTCTGCATTGTGCATCGGATCAAATCGGGTGGTCTGGATAAACTGGCTTGCGATGATGTTCGCCCAGCGATCCAAGAGGGTGGACAATCCTGTTTCCAAAATGGTTTTAACATTTTTTCTCGACAAAACACCCTGATTGCTAATCTGCGTGAGAGTGAATGAATGAAGGTGGACGTCAAGGTGAATAATATTGGAACGCAAAGGGAGATTACTGGCCGCGATAACGGACTGGTCAACGATGCCTTTCACGGGCATTCCACATTCGTGGGCGATGCCTAGTAGCAAGCCGAGGTCGGTATTGTGGTAGTAACCAGGGACTATCAGAATGACGTCTGATACTTCTTTGCTGACAGGTAGCCAGAGGTCTTCCAGATGAGCAAAGGCGATGTCTGCGTGATGGCGAACCTGCTCGGTACTGTTAGGGAGTGGGTTGTTGTTTAACTGGCTCCAGAAGCGATTGTTTGTCCATCGTGGAAGAAGCTTTACATTTTTGCTTGCTTCTTCCCCGGTCAACAGGCTGTTGTTGTTGAGTACGGCGATCCCGGGACTGGTGCGAACCAGTTCGTTATCAACGGTGAGCTGAATCCCAGCGTCATTGATGTTAAATACGGCAATGCTCAAGTGCGACTCCGTTTAGGTCTGTAGGTGGCGAACGAGGCGCACGTCA